>ULMC01043879.1_pt1 | contig 17979 bp, 9 predicted proteins | sample 1951541 | NCBI WGS metagenome assembly ULMC01 (sample SAMEA4835539, study PRJEB28245) | human gut metagenome | biome: gut microbiome; material: fecal sample | place: Denmark | collected 2008 | reverse complement strand
GGAAGAACCGGCTGCTGACTCGGCTCCTCAGACAGGTGAAGAAGCTGTTGATCTGTTGATTAAAGAGATCGTACAGGAAGCGCAGGATGAGATTGCAGCGGAAGGAATCCGAACCGAAGATATAAAAAAGAATTTTTTTCAAAAGAAAGCGGAAAATCAGAACGAAACTTCGTTCAGAGAAAAAACTCAGAATCAAAAAAGAGATATTGAGAAAAGTACAGATGAGGATCTGTATGTACGTGCGCGGGAACATAAGCGAATGGGACCGAAAAAGCTGCGTGATCCGTGGAGTCTGAAGAAGAAAATAATTGTTGGCACATTTGTGGCGATCCTTGTTCTGGTCGGAATACCGACAGCCATTCTGGCTTGGATGATAAATCAGGGAAAGAAACAGCTGGCAGCAAATGCAGCATCGGAGATCATCAGTTTTCATGAGGATGGTTCGCATTCTACTTCGGTAACCTATAATGGAAAAAATTATGTATATAATAAAGACATTATATCGATCCTTGTATTTGGCGTAGATAACAGTGAGTATCAGGCGCCCAAAGAGGATTCTTCCGATGACCTGAATCTGTATGGGGAAGAGACAACGGAAGAAACCGATACCAGAGACAGGGATGATGAATTGACATATTCCGATGCAAATGGATCGGAATATGTACGGTATGGTGGAAGGGTTGATATGTGTTTCCTGTTTGTATTTAATAAAAAGACAGGAAAACTGGATGTGATCGATATTAACCGGGACAGCATGACGGATGTCGATATCTGTACAACGAAGGGCGAGGTCGCGCTGACTGATACGATGCAGGTGGGGCTTGCCTATGGATATGCAGATGGCGGGACGATAAGCTGTCAGAATTTCACAAAGAAGATTTCAGAGATGCTCTACGATCTTCCAATCCATGGCTATATCGCACTTGATATGGAAGGAATTGCGGATATCAATGACGCGGTAAAAGGTGTTACCCTATATGCCAAAGATACGGTGAGTGAGAATGTATTTGCCAAGGATACAGTGACGCTTGAAGATGAAGATGCATATAAGTATGTAGAGAAGATGGCGACCAGAGTGGAGACTCTTGGGGAACATGCAAACCGGATGGCAAGACAGGAACAGTATCTTACTTTATGGATTGAGCGTTTCCTGCAGCTTTATGGAGATAGCAGGAAAGAAGCAAAGGTTGTATATGAAGCGGCAAAACCATATATGCAGACAAATCTGGATCGGAATGATATCCTGTATTTATATTATCGGATGCATGGTATTGATCTGAATGTGACGGAGTCGGATGTGACAGATCTTCCGGGTAAATACGAGAGAAACACATATTTTGATGAATACAAACTGGATCAGGAAGCGTTGGTTGATTTATTGATCCGGGTATTTTATACAGAAAAAGAATAATTTGTAAAAATGTTCCAAATGCGGATTGAAGCAAGATCGGAAAAATGGTAAAATTGACCTAGATTTTGCGGATTTTCCGTATTTGGAATTTTTATTTTACAGGGCGGTCTGTTCCGCAGACAAACGAAGACATGGAGGGTTGCATAATATGAAAAAATGTGTAAGATTCGTAACGGCGTGGCTGCTAACCATTGTAATGGTAGCAGTGACAGTATTCCAGTGGGGAGGGCTGGCGGCAGGTGCCGGAGAAACCGTACAGGCGGCAGACCTGATCGATCTGAGTGATGAAGACACGAATAACGTAAAAATTAATTTGACAAATAGCACAGGGAACTTCCGGTATACAGGTTCTCCGATTGAACCGGAAATTTCTGTTACCGTGAATGGACAGACGATCAGCCCGAATTGTTATACGGTTGAATATAAGGATAATGTAGAGCTTCGAAAGGGAACAGAATCAGCTGAGATCTGGATCTATGGTATTGAGAGTCGGGGATATACAGGTTCTCAGTATGCATATTTTCATATTATAGAGGGCGATATTTCAAAAGCTGACGTTGCTTTTAAAGGTGATGCATATTATAACAGTACAGGATCGATCCTGTATGTGCCATATGTAAAACCGGGAGTAATGAATCCACTTATTGATAAAGTATCCTATGGAGGAAAAAAGTTAACTGAAAATAAGGATTATACATTGACAAAGGGAAACACATTAAAAGGAGTTGGAAAAAGTGGCAATCTTGTTATTACAGGAAAATCAGGCTCTAACTGGTCATCGGCTTCTTCTTATAGTAAGAAAATACCTTGGCAGGTAGTAAAGGCAGATATTGCGTCCGAGAATATCACCATGGAATATACGAATTGTACCTATGATGGAACAGCAAAGGCACCAAAGATTACAATAGAGGATTCCAGATTCAGAACATATTATCCAACAGCAACAGTTGATGGAACATTGGAAGAGGGTACAGATTATACAGTTACATATGGCGATGCAGCTCATGATAATATACAGCCGGGAACCGTGAAAGTAGTGATCACAGGAAAAGGTAATTATTCTGGTTCGGTTGAGAAAGAATTTACGATCAGTGATGCCGGAAAGAATCAGGATATTTCCCAGGCGGATATCAAAGTATCGGATGCAACTTATACCGGGGCAGCGGTGACTCCGGATGTAAAAGTTGTCTATGCCGGTACGACATTGAAAAAGGATAAGGATTATACGGTTCAATATCGAAATAACATAAATGTTGGTACAATGACTGCAACTGCAGTTATCAGTGGAATGGGTGATTATACAGGCTCGGTAGAAAAGAACTTTACGATCAATAAAAAGGATTTGAGTGATCCGACCATTAAGGTTACAGCAAGTGATGTGACATATGCATATGGTTCTAATGTTTCATCACCTGTAATTACTGTTACAGATACAGCATCGGGAAAAGAATTAACTGGTGGAACATATGGTACAGATTATACGATCAGTTATCCTACACGTCCTACAGAAGTTGGAGACAATTATTCATTTACGATCACAGCAAAGGCAGATTCTAATTATACAGGAACTGCAACAGGTACATATCGGGTGCTGCCACTTGATGTGTCACAGTCCGCACAGGTGACACTGGCACAAACGGAATATGAGTATAATGGTGAGGCGTTTAAGCCTGCTGTAACAGTTGTAGTTGTAAATGGAATAACCTTGGAAACCGGAAAAGATTATGCAGTAGATTATAAGGATAATATAGATGCTGGTGATAAGGCTAAAGTTATTGTTACATTTAAAGGAAATTATACAGGAAGTGTGACATCATACTTTACGATCACATCACCACTTCCAAATGTTAAAGATGCGTCTCTTACAATATCGGATCAGACATATACAGGAAAACAGATCACTCCGGATGTAAGTACGATAACGATAGCAGGTCAGACCTTTACAAAGGATAAGGATTATACCGTTACTTACGGGGAGAACAAGAATGTTGGTTATGGTCAGATCACATTGACAGGAAATAAACAAACCTGTGCAGGAACCCGTTTGATTGAGTTCAAGATCAATGCAGCGAATATTAATCGGGTTTGTACCGTGAAAGGTCTGGTATCCGGTCAGAAATTCGCATATACCGGTTCGGCGATTATACCAAAGATATCTGTAATTTATAGAAACATTACTCTGGTTGAGAATGAAGATTATACGATCCAGTATAGTTCATCGAATCCGGTAAAAGCGGGATCATACGTTGTGGTGATCACTGGTAAAGGTAATTATACAGATCATATAGACCTGTTGTATATGATCACTTCCGTTTCTATTGATAGTGCAACCGTTAAATATGCAGAATATGATAATATCTATAATGGATCTGCAAAAAAACCTAAGGTTACAAGCATTGTAACGGAAGATGGAACAACAATAACTGATCTGAATGCTTTTGATGTTACATATACAAATAATGTAGATGCAGGAACAGCTACGATTACAGTAAAACCAAAGAGTACAAATAGTAATTATACAGGAACTGCAAGTACAACCTTTACGATCAAGAAAGCAACTCTTTCAGACGACACCTGTACGATCAGCGCTATTCCAGATCAGACATTTACCGAAAATGAGATCAAGCCGGAACCGACACTGACAATTGCCGGAAGAACCCTTGTAAAAGGAATTGACTATACAGCAGATTATACAGATAACATAAATGTCGGAACAGCGACGATCCGGTTTACAGGAACAGGCAACTATACAGGTAATGCAGTAAAGACATTTAATATTGTAAGTAAGAGTATTGCAGGAGCCAGGGTAACGGTTCCGGCACAGATATATGCCGGTTCGGCATTTGCACCATCAGCTGATCGGATATCTGTTGTATTGGATGGCAAGACACTGGCTTCGCAGTATTATACAGTTGAGTATACAAATAATAAAGATGCGGGAACAGCTACAGCAACTGTAACAGGTAAAAACGGATATAGTGGTTCGGCATCAGGAGATTTCACGATCGAGAAAGCAACGATTGATAGTTGTACCGCCGAATATTCCGGAAAAATGATGTGGAATAACGGACAGACAATTACGCCGGAGATCACTTTGAAACTCGGCAATTACACCCTTGTAAAAGGAATCGATTACACAGTTACTTATAATAACAATCAGGATGAAACCACAAAAGCGGAGATTAATGTAACAGGTACAGGTAATTTCACAGGAACTAAGACCTATTACTTTGAGATCACAAGAAACAGAACAGATATTAATGACAGTTCCATTAAGGTTAATGCATCAGATCTGGAATATGATGGTGGAAAGGAAGTAACGCCGGTTATAACAGTGACACAGAACGGAAAGCTTCTGGCAGAAGAATCTTATGATGTAGCTGTGACAAATAAGACCAAAGGATATGAAGTCGGTTCAGTAATTACTGTGAAGCTCACCGGTAAAGATGCATTTGCAGGAACAAGAGAAGTGACATTCGAGATCAGGGCAATTGACCTTACAGGAGCAGTAGCAGAACTGGAGAAGGATACATTTGAGTATACAGGGGATGCAATCATTCCGGTTGTGAAGATGATCACGACAAAGTCAGGAAAGAAGATTACAGATCTGTCTGAACTGAGGGTACAGTATGCTAATAATACGGCGGCAGGTACAGCAACGGCAACGATCACAGGTAAGACGAATCATTATACCGGAATCATATCAAAGTCTTTTGAGATCCGGAGAAAGTCAATTACGGCAGCAGATATTATTTGTAAAGTAGCAGATGCAACCTATACAGGAGCTCAGATACAGCCTGAGACATCTGATATTAAGGTAACCGGAAACGAAAATAATCTTCAGCAATGGGCTGATTATAAGATTGTGTCCTATGGAGAGAATATCAATGCCGGCAAGGATGCCGGATCAATAGTCATCGAAGGTGTGAATAATTATACCGGTCAGAAGACAGTATACTTTACGATCAACCCGCAGAGTATAGCCGGAGCAACAGTAAATGTTAATCGTTCTTATACCTATAATGGAAAGGCATGGGAGCCGCAGGCATCTGATCTTACAGTCAGCGTAAATGGCAGACAGTTAAGTTCAGGTGACTACACGATCACACGCTATGATAATAATACAAATGCAGGTACAGCCACAGTTACAGTTGCAGGTGTTGATAACTACACCGGGACAATGACAGGCAATTTCACGATTGCGGCTAAGAACTTACAGGATAGCAGCATTGATGTGAGATGTGCTTCAAAGGTATCCTATGAGGATGGTAAGGAATGTAAGCCTCCAGTCAGAGTTTATGATGGAAGTAAAGAACTGACTGGAAATGATTATACTGTTACCTACGAGAACAATACAGCTGTAACAACGGAATATTCAAAGGCAAAAGCTATTGTCAAAGGTATGGGTAACTATACAGGTCAGTTTACCAAAGAGTTTGAGATCAGTAAGGACATTATTAATATTACCGGTGCCACAGTAACGGTAAATAAGACATTTGTATATAACGGAAGTGTACAGACACCGGAAAAAACGGATATCACTGTAAAATTAGCAGATGGAACGGTACTTGATAATACATCATATACAATTGTAGCAGTAAAGGATAATATAGGTGCAGGTACGGCTACGATAACTGTAGAAGGCTGTGGAGATTACTCAGGTACGGCATCAGGAACCTACATGATCTCACAAAAGAATATCACAGAATGTCAGGTACATTATTCTTCAAGTGTCGATTACACCGGTGCAGAATGTAAACCGGGAGTAACCGTAATGGATGGAGAAGCTGTAGAACTTACAAAGGATAAGGACTACACAGTTTCCTACAGCAATAATACAAATCCTGGAACAGCTACGATCACGATAAAAGGTCAGGGCAATTATACCGGAACCTATACCGGAAGCTTTACGATTGTAAAGAAGAATGATCCAACACCGGAGAAGATCAATCTGTCATCCGCTGTGATAACAGTTACAGATCAGACCTATACCGGACAGGCATTGATACCAAGTATAACAGTAGTGTTAAACGGAGCGGTTCTTCCGGCATCAGCTTACACCGTAGCATATAGCAATAATGTAAATGTTGGAACGGCAACTGTTACGGTTACAGGTCAGGGTAATTATGTTGGAAGCGCTTCAGCGACATTTACGATCAAGGCAGCAGCAAAGCCTGTTACACCTACTGTAACAAAGCCGGGTAAGGTCAAGGGAATCAGTGTAAAGAGTGTAAAGACAACATCTGCAACCCTGAAATGGAAGAAGGTATCAGGCGCATCCGGTTATATGATTTACAGGAAGAATCCATCGACCGGAAAGTCGAAGCTTGTGAAGACTGTAAGTTCAAAAACAGTTTCTTATAAAGCAACAAAGCTGAAATCAGCAACCAAGTATACATACACGATCTATGCTTACAAATTGTCAGGCAAGACCAAGATCAAAGGTTCCGGCACAGCATACACATTTGTTACAAAGCCGGGTGCTGTTAAGAAGACAAAGGCAGTATCCAAGAAGACAAAGACCTGTGTAGTAAGCTGGAAGAAGACAAAGAGAGCCGATGGTTATGAAGTCTACATGGCTACGTCCAAGAAGGGCAAATATAAGAAGATCGGTCAGACAAAGAAATTAACACTTACCAAGAAGAAATTAAAGAAAGGTAAGACCTGTTATTTCAAAGTCAGAGCGTATAAGACATATAAGGGCAAGAAAACCTATGGTGCTTATACAAAGGTTATAAAAGCAAAAATCAAATAGATGAAAACTTTATAAAAAACTCCATCCATAGCGGATCATATTCAGATAGAATAGAAACTGCTGTGGATGGAGTTTTATTTATATATGATTATTCTATAGTTTATAATGCTTGCCGTTAGGCATACGGATGTTATTTACATAAGATGTTTTTCATATAGGGAATTGCCAGATAATTGTCTGCCTGATCCTGTAAAAAGGAGATGATATTCTTATAAGGAAAGATTTTTGTCTCACAATCATCAGAAGAGTTCTGTGTATTAGAGCAGACCGCCTGATTACCAGAGCCGAATGCGGCCTGATCTTCAGACACGATTGCTTCTGCGGTTCCGACATATGCCGATAAACTTGTTTTTATCATTCCGGCATCTTCGGGTATACATTCTTTGATATGTATATCTTCCGCCCGGTATGATACATGATCCGGGACAAATGGATGAAACTGTCTGTTCAGAACAGGATTGATCCTGTCATACTCGCCATAGAACCATTTGTCAGAGAAGAAGTCCGCAAGCGGGATTCGTGTCTTCTGCCCTTTGAGAAGCCTTACAAATAAGGGATGCCTGGTATCGACAGAGGGAGCACCAGATTCATCTTCAAAGACAAAAAAATGCTGCCAGAAATCCGCCACATAACTGGCATCCAGTTGTAAATGAGCAAGAATCCCCAGATCGATAGGAGAAAGCTCCTGATTCCCATACAGAGCATAAACCGCTGTCATGTCCGGATATTTCGTGATCTGATATTTCTGGTATAATGAACGAAAATGCGTTCGCTCTTTATCCGATGTGACATCGGGAAGGATGCATCCAAGCATGAATTCTTCTGTAAATGTCTTAGATATATTTATTTGTTTTTTTAAATTATTTAAAATCATTTCGCCTTCTACGAGGTGCATCAAAAATCCTGGCATTGTCTTGACCTTCTTTCTCAGATAATAATAGATAGTTTATAGTAGAGTGTCAAGCACGGAGAAATAAGCTGCACCATTCATTTCCGGTGTTGACGAAATATGGAAAAGGCTTTAAAGTAAACGACAGAAGTACATTTGTTTGAAAAGAGGTGCGGTATATGGGTACAAAGCTTTGCCCGATTTGTGACAGTTCGGTAAATAGTATTAATTTTTGCAAGACATGTAAGCGGTTTGTTACTCCAATCGAGAATAATCATACATTTTATCTGAATGAAAGACGAAGTGATGTAGATTATCAGCGAGATTATAATTTTGACGGAGATGTCTATGATTATAGTGCGGATAAGATGGAGGTAGAAGATACTGTATCTGACTGCCATGATGAATTTGAATTCGACAGGGATGAGCGAAAGGATTTTCATGACGGATTCGGATCTGATCATAACGAAGATTACAACCGGAAGGAGAAACAGAAAGCATATTCTGACATACAGAACGGACAGACTAAATCGACAGAGGGAGAATGGAAATCCTGGCAGAATCGTGCACCGGGAACTTCATATAATACAGGAAATAAGAAAAAGAAAGCATCTGCGCTTGCTATTATCGGTGTCATTATTGGTTTATGCTGCGAATTTTTACCGGTCATATTTGATCATATAAAGGATGATTCGTATGAGGCAGATACAGAAGAAGAGTATATAGAAGATGATACTTATATGGATCAGGATACGGAATGGGACAACGAAGACATAGATGATGCTTCACTTGTTGCTCCGGACGGCTATATGTATTATACTTCTCCCGGAGAAAAACAGGGAACAGAAGGTAATTATTACACGGCACTTTCAGCAGAAGAAGTGTCAGAGGATGGCGGGGAATGTACTCTGGTTGGTCATTATGATGGCACAGCCATGGCGGATTTTGAATCTGATATGCTTGCAGGCGCGCAGAATATGGGAATCGATCTGCAGGCGGATGAGTATGGCAGATATCTTGGACTCTATAAGTATGACGATGGAAATACCTGCTATGAGAAAAAAGATTCATTTTATGCAGATATGGGATTCCTTCGTGTTGCGGTCTATGGAGATTATAACTCTGACAGAATCCATTCATTGATGATCGCACAGAAGATTCAGGATGACAATGATTATTACCGTATGGATGATATATATACGATAATTGCAAATGCTCTTGATGAACCGGATCTGGAATCCGGAAGTGGTTACGATTCTATTATAGCAGGGCTCCATACTTTGCGTGATGCGACGGATACATCAGATGAAACGGGAAATAATTATACAGAAGTACATATTGGAGAATGGGAGATATCGGTTTCACGTCTGGGAGGCTATCTGTACGTTGATATGTATGTAGAGCAATAAAAAGGTTAAATCTTCATGAACAAAAATGCTATTATATTGCAAGCAAAAAAGAATATGTCTATAATGAATGCGAAATTATCAGAAATACATACAAAAGAAAGATACAGTATAAGAACTGTATAAAAGGAGGTTCCGATTGGACAATAATTTACCGGAAAACAGTAACAATAATAACAACAGCAATAATAACAATAATAATGGAAATAAAGGGAAAAACAACCGCTCGATCATTGTGATCCTGGTTATTTCCATTTTACTGACATTTTTATTCTGGCGCGTATTTGACCGGGTGTCATCCGGCAGAGAAGAGGAAGTCACATATGGTCAGTTTATCGAGATGTTGGATAAGGGTGAGGTTGGTTCTGTAAAGATCTACGGAAGCAAGATCGTATTTGAAAATAATGCTGATGATAAGCTGATCAGTAAGACCAAATATACAGCAACCAGGATATCGGATGACAGTCTGGCAGAGAAGCTTCGTCAGGCAAAGACCAAATATGGAACAGAATATGAAGGTGTAGATGAGAGTGGAAGTGCTATGGTCGGTACGATCATTTCTTATATCGTGATGATCGTTGCATTCTATCTGCTGTTGTCGATGATCATGAAACGAAGCGGCGGTGTAGGCAGAGCCAATGCGAAGATCTACGTTGAGAAGAAGACGGGCGTTACCTTTGCGGATGTAGCCGGTGAGGAAGAAGCAAAAGAGTCTCTGACAGAGATGGTTGATTTCCTTCACAATCCAAAGAAATATCTGGATATCGGTGCGAAGCTGCCGAAGGGTGCGCTGCTTGTCGGCCCTCCGGGAACCGGTAAGACCCTGCTTGCAAAAGCTGTGGCAGGTGAAGCAAATGTACCATTCTTCTCTATGTCCGGTTCCAGCTTTGTAGAGATGTATGTCGGTGTGGGTGCTTCCCGTGTCAGAGATCTGTTCAAACAGGCGACACAGATGGCACCATGTATTATATTTATCGATGAGATCGATGCGATCGGAAGAAGCAGAGATTCCAGACATGGCGGAGATTCCGAACGGGAGCAGACCTTGAATCAGCTTCTTGCGGAGATGGATGGCTTTGATACATCAAAGGGTATTGTAATTCTTGCAGCAACGAATCGCCCGGAGGTACTTGATAAGGCACTTCTTCGTCCGGGCCGATTTGACCGCAGAGTTATCGTAGAGAAGCCGGATCTGAAGGGAAGAATCGATACACTGAAGGTTCATTCCAAGAATGTCAAGATGGATGAAACCGTTGATCTTCATGAACTGGCACTTGCAACTTCAGGTGCAGTTGGTGCGGATCTTGCAAATATCATAAATGAGGGAGCACTGGCAGCCGTTCGAGATGGCAGAAGCCTGGTTTCTCAACAGGATCTGATCGGCGCGGTAGAGGTTGTATTTGCCGGCAAAGAGAAAAAGGATCGTCTGCTCAGTAAAGAAGAAAAACAGATCGTTGCTTATCATGAAGTCGGACATGCATTACTTGCTGCAATTCAGAAACACACTGAGCCAATCCAGAGGATTACAATCGTTCCAAGAACAATGGGATCTCTGGGTTATGTATGGCAGGTTCCGGAAGAAGAAAAATATCTGGAATCCAAGAAAGAGCTGGAAGCAGAGCTTATAACCCTGCTTGGCGGACGTGCAGCGGAAGAATTGAAATTCGACTCGGTGACAACAGGAGCATCAAATGATATCGAGAAGGCGACCAAGACAGCCAGAGCCATGATAACCATGTATGGTATGTCAGACAAATTCGGTATGGTGCAGCTTGAATCGGTAGAAGGGCAGTATCTGGACAGAAATCTTGCCCTTCAGTGTTCGGATGAGACCGCTACCAAGATCGATAAAGAGATCCGTGATATGCTGCGAGATTCCTATAATAAAGCAAAAAGACTTTTGTCTGCTCATATGGCAGCCCTGGATTCCATCGCCAGCTTCCTTATAGAACATGAAACGATCACCGGCAAAGAATTCATGTCGATTCTTGCTCAGGTGGAACCACAGAGATAGGTGCAATACCGCACATGGACGGTTATATCACACAACTATTATTCCGCAAGACGCTTGCGCTCTATTTCCACGCAGCGGTGCTAAGTTCTCCGCCTGTGGCGGTTCACTAAGAACCGGCGTGGAAAAAGGCTTGCTACATAACAGTGTGTAATATAACCATCCATGTGCGGTATTTTTGATATTCCCTAAAAACATATACCACCGCATAGTTGCAATATGTTGTGGTAGTTTTAAAAATGCCGTTTTTTGCGTGGCATGTAATACACTGTTATGAAGCAAGCCTTTCCGAGCGTCGGTACTTAAGTTGCGTATTTTGCAACTTTATGTACCGTTACGTCGAGGAATAGAGCGCAAGCGTCTTGCGGAATAATAGTTGTATTACATGCCACGCCAAAAACGGCATTACTAAAATTAAAATTGAAGTTGGTCGAGGTTTTTGCCGTAGGCAGGGAGGAAGTCGGACAGGAAATGGGTAACTTCCGGAAGGTCGGCAGCAAGCTTGTCGACAGCAGCCTTTGTGGATTCGTAGGCACTGGAAAATTCCGGATTGCCGACAGAAGTTTCTTCCATACATTTGATAAGAGCGGACAGCTTATCCGCAGCTTTTACAAGCTTCCAGATATATTCATCCCCGGACTGACGAAAGAAGAGCGGTTCATACTGTGGCTTCATCTCATCCGGCAGTTTGTTTAACAGCTTATAGCAGGCTGTTTTCTCGATCATTTTAAATGATTCCTTGATGTCATCATTATAATACTTGACCGGAGTCGGCATATCACCGGTTATGATCTCTGAAGCGTCATGGTATAGCCCGATCAGAGCAGCCCGTTCCGCATTCAGATCCTTTTCGTAGTAAGTATTGCCGATCACGGCAAGGGCATGAGCGATAATACTGACTTCCAGACTGTGTTCACACAGATTTTCTTCCCTTGTATTCCGCATCAACGCCCAGCGGTCAATGTATTTCATTCTCGAAATCATAGCAAAAAAATTATATTCCATCTTTCAATCTCCTTGTTGTATGTATGCAGATATTTGCAAAGATATATACCCGCTACACCTTGTTTGAACTAAAAACCGCCCACAGTCTGGAATATTGCATACTGTTATGTAGCAAGCCTTTCCGAGCGTCGGTACTTAAGCTGCGTCTTTTGCAGCTTTATGTACCGCTACGTTGAGGAACAGAGCGAAAGCGTCTTGCGGAATAATAGCTATGCAATATGACAGACCTAGACCTCTGGTGGCTTTTTCGTTCTAATACAACTGGGTAAATATCTGCATACAGATTATCTTATTCCTTGTGGAAAAATTCGTACACCATTTCGGCGGCGTTCCGGTTCATGGATGGCACCTGCATCAGTTCATCGACGGATGCCTCCCGGATCTTTGCGATATCTTTGAAATAGCCCATCAGATCCTTTCGTCTGGCAGGGCCGATGCCCGGTATATCCTCAAGGATCGAATGTACCTGAGATTTGCTTCTGAGGCTTCTGTGATATTCGATGGCAAAACGGTGGGCTTCATCCTGCAAACGGGTGACCATGTCAAATGCCTGAGTATTTTTCGGAAATTCCACTTCTTTATTGTTAAAATACAGACCTCTGGTTCTGTGGTAGTCATCCTTTACCATGCCGCAGACCGGAATGTTCAGATGCAGCTCGTTAAGAACCTCCAGAGCAATGTTGACCTGTCCCTTACCACCATCCATCATAAGGATGTCAGGATAGACCTTAAAACGTTCATCGGTAAATCGTCTTGTCAGAACTTCACGCATACTGGCGTAGTCATCCGGTCCGTCGATCGTTCTTAATTTGAATTTGCGGTATTCATTTGGCCTGGCTTTTCCATTTTCAAAGACCACCATCGAAGCAACCGAATGGTAGCCGCTGATGTGCGAGATATCGAAGGCTTCCAGCCGTTTGGCCGACGGAACTCCGATCAGTTCCGCCAGTTCCTTTGCTGCGCCTTCTGTTCGTGCCTGCTCCCGTTTCAGCTTTTCTGTATCCTGTGTCAGAACAAGAAAGGCATTGTCGCGCGCAAGCTTTAACAGCTTGGCTTTGTCACCTTTTTGAGGGGTGAGGATGTGCACAAGATTCCCCCGCCGCTCGCTTAAGTATTGTTCGATCAGCTCCTGCTCATTTACTTCATGCTCCAGAATGATCTCCTTAGGGAGAAATGGAGTAGAAGCGTAATACTGCTTTAAAAATGCAGCCATAATATCTCCATAAGATTCCGACTGCACACCGGTCATATGGAAATGCTCTCTGCCGATCATCTTGCCGTTACGGATGAAGAAGACAGAGATAACGCCCTCGTTCATGTTGTTGGCAGCCATCGCGATCACGTCACGGTCATCGGTTGTTGTGTTGTCAACACGCTGTTTTGATGCGATATGCTTAATGCTTTCGATCAGATCACGAACCTCTGCCGCCTGTTCAAATTCCATGTCGGCTGCAAGCTGTTTCATCTTTTCTTCCAGCTCCTTTACCGTCTGCCGGTGATGTCCGGTCAGAAAATGAATTGCCTGTTCCACCTGCCTGCCGTAGTCCTCTTTTGAGATGTATCCCTGACAGGGAGCCTTGCATTGCCCAATGTGGTAATACAGACATGGACGATCCAACCCTGTTTCCTGCGGTAGCTTTTTGTTGCAGCTACGCAGATGATACAGCTTCTTTAACAGATCAATGGTATCCTTGACGGCACCTGCATTAGTATAAGGACCAAAATATCTGGCATGATCCCGGTGCATCTGATGCGAGAACAGAATACGAGGAAAATCCTCGTTGACTGTGATCTTGATATATGGGTAGCTTTTGTCATCCGTAAGCATGGTATTATAGTGCGGACGGTGTTCCTTGATCAGGTTGCATTCCAGCACCAGCGCTTCAATTTCGGATTCGCAGATGATATATTCAAACCACGCGATGTGGCTGACCATTTTTTCGATTTTAGGTGAGCGTTTATATCCTGCCTGAAAATACTGGTGTACCCGGTTATACAGATCAATGGCTTTGCCGACATAGATGATTTCATCGGTCTTATTATGCATCAGATAGACACCCGGTGTATGAGGCAGTTTTTTTAATTCTTCTTCAAAATTAAACATACTTTGAATTAATTTCCTTTCCGCTGTTTATTCTAAAAACAACAGGTTCACACATAAAAATCAGTATAACACAAGATACAGAAAACAGGTGGCTTTTTTCCTGAAAAAATGAATTGATGAATTGACGATAAATAGGTTGTAGAATATAATGAAACAAGAACTGAAACTAGGGAAAACAGGAGGAGAAGATGGTTTACAGTATAACAGTATCCAAACTCATAGAGAAAATGAATCTGAAGAATTATACACCGGAGATCGATACCGATAAGGTGATGATCCAGGATCCGGGTATGAACCGCCCGGCGGTACAGTTTGGAGGATTCTTTGAACATTTCGATGCAGGACGTATCCAGATATGCGGAAATGTAGAACATGCCTATATCGCAGCAATGCATACAGAGGAAGAAAATATCAAGATCATAAATGAATTTTTTTCGTATAAACCGCCATGTCTGATATTCTGCCGGGATCTCGAACCGTATGAATTTATTATAGAAGCAGGAAAGAAGCATGGAGTGCCTGTCCTTACATCCAGTGCAGTTACATCTGCATTTGTACATGAGGTAGACCGTTGGCTCCATGTAGAATTGGCACCAAGAATATCCGTACATGCCGTGCTGGTCGATGTATACGGTGAAGGTGTTCTGATCATGGGCGAGAGCGGTATCGGTAAATCTGAGGCTGCTTTGGAACTGATCAAGAGAGGGCACCGTCTGGTTGCGGATGATGTGGTAGAGATCAAGAAGGTCAGTGATGCTACTCTGGTTGGACGGGCACCGGACATTACCAGACATTTTATCGAGCTTCGAGGTATCGGAATTATTGACGTAAAATCGTTATTTGGTGTAGAATGTGTAAAGCTGGATCAGAATATCGATCTGGTTATCAATCTGGAAGAGTGGAGCAAGGATACGGAGTATGATCGCCTGGGACTGGAAGACCAGTATACGGAATTCCTTGGGAATAAAGTTGTAAGTCATAACATCCCGATCCGTCCGGGTAGAAATATCGCGATTATCGTTGAATCTGCAGCGGTTAACCACAGACAGAAGAAGATGGGATATAATGCAGCACAGGAATTATATAACAGAGTGACGCAGAATATCATGAAGGGCAATGCAAATAAGGAGGAGCAGTAGAAAATGGCAAACTATGTATTTGGAGTAGATATCGGAGGAACAACTGTAAAGATCGGTCTGTTTACAATACAGGGCGAGATGGTTGAGAAATGGGAGATCACAACAAGAACAGATGAAGGTGGAAAGTATATTTTAAGCGATATCGCAGCATCTGTTGAAGATAAACTGGCAGAGAAGAAGATCGAGAAGTCTGATGTGGCAGGTGTTGGAATGGGTGTTCCGGGTCCGGTAAAGGCAGATGGAACTGTTATCAAATGTGTAAATCTTGGATGGGGAATCTTCAATGTAGAAGAAGAACTCAGTAAATTATTAGACCTTCCTGTGAAAGCCGGAAATGATGCGAACATGGCAGCCCTCGGCGAGATGTGGCAGGGTGGCGGAAAAGGCCACAAGGATATCGTCATGGTAACACTCGGAACCGGTGTCGGCGGCGGTATTATTTTAAATGGAAAGATGCTCGCAGGAACCAACGGTGCAGGCGGGGAGATTGGACATATCTGTGTAAATGATGACGAGACAGAAGTCTGCGGATGCGGCAACAAGGGCTGTCTTGAGCAGTACACATCAGCAACCGGTATCGTTCGTATGGCAAAGATCATTTTAAATACAACAGACAAGCCATCCAAGCTTCGTCAGATCCAGTATATCTCAGCGAAAGAGATATTTGACGCAGCAAAAGAAGGTGATGAAGTTGCGGCAACACTGGTAGAGAACCATGGAAAGGTTCTTGGAAAAGCACTTGCACAGATTGCCTGTGTAGTAGATCCTGAGATCTTCGTAATCGGTGGCGGTGTATCCAGAGCAGGAGATATACTTATCAATACAACCGCTAAATATTTTGCACAGTATGCTTTCCATGCATGCAGACAGACCAAGTTCGCACTTGCTACACTTGGTAATGATGCAGGTATGTATGGTGGCGCATGTAGTATACTGAACCAGTAAAATGTATTAAGTAAACTATGTGTAAATTACATAAATTGGATTGAAACACCCTGAAATTTCTATACATTTTTAATATTGAATTCTAAAAGCCTTTAATGTATGATATTGTGTGGTAGCGTTCGAGATTTTGAGAAATCAACCGGAACAGCACGCAAAACCTATATTAAAGGCTTTGTTTTGTCTATCAGGTTTGTAAGATTCCTAAGAGTTCAGAATAAAAACAGGTCAGGAGTTTGTAAGTATATGACATCGTTTTATGAGAGAGCAGCAGCGATCACAGGAGAAAACAGAATAAAAACAAAAGAGCCTTTGAACCGATATACAACTTTTCGGATAGGCGGGGAAGCAGATTTTATGGCAGAACCGGAAAAGCCGGAACAGATCGCAGAGCTTGTAGATCTGTGTAAAGAAGAAAACGTTCCATTTTTTATTATGGGAAATGGAAGTAACTTACTGGTATCAGATAACGGCTATCGTGGAATGATCATTCATATAGCAGAGGGAATGTCTCGGATCATGGTGGGTGGAACAAAAATCATCGCTCAGGCCGGAGCATCTTTGATCAAAGTAGCAGTAACGGCAAAACAGCATGAACTGACCGGAATGGAATTCGCATCAGGAATACCGGGAAGTGTTGGAGGCGCTGTTTATATGAATGCCGGAGCATATGGAGGAGAGATGAAGCATATTATTTCATCCGTAAAAGTGCTGGATCAAAACGGACAGATTTATGATATTTCAGGTTCGGATATGGAATTTGGTTATCGCCACAGTAAGGCTGAGAAGGATGGTCTGGTCGTATTGGAAGCTGAATTTGAGCTTCAGACAGGAGATGCAGCTCAGATAGATGCAGAGATGAAGCGACTGGCAGAATCCAGAATTTCAAAGCAGCCACTTGAATATCCGTCGGCAGGTTCGACCTTTAAGAGACCGGAGGGATATTTTGCAGGAAAACTGATCATGGATGCGGGACTTCGCGGTTATACTGTAGGAGGAGCCCAGGTATCAGAGAAACATTGTGGTTTTGTGGTGAACAAAGGCGGCGCAACGGCGGCTGATGTCATGCAGTTGGTAAACGATGTAAAGAAAACGGTAAAAGACAGCTCCGGTGTGGATCTGGAGCTTGAGATAAAGACACTGGGGGCATTCTAGGATGAGATTTGTAATTGTAACAGGAATGAGCGGTGCAGGAAAAACAACAGCGATGAAAACGCTGGAAGATGCAGGATATTTCTGCGTAGATAATCTTCCAATCCAGCTTATCAAACGTTTTGCGGAAATTGCATATGATGAACAGATTCAGGTAGATAATGT
>ULMC01027088.1_pt1 | contig 18321 bp, 18 predicted proteins | sample 1951541 | NCBI WGS metagenome assembly ULMC01 (sample SAMEA4835539, study PRJEB28245) | human gut metagenome | biome: gut microbiome; material: fecal sample | place: Denmark | collected 2008 | reverse complement strand
TCTGCCGGTTCTTGCTTCGTCTCCCTTTACAAATGGCTTCCATAACTCCTCCGGATCGGTTGTAATCGGCTGTTCCATCGGATTGCTAAGGATCAGATGATCTTCCTTTAATACCAGCCGGATCACACTTCCTTTCAGTGAATACTTAATTGCATTTACAAACAGATTCTCTAACATATGGGAAAGCATCAGCGGATCACCTTTTACCGTACAGTTTCCTGACATTCTTACCTCCAGACCTTTTTCATCCAGAAGATTCTGATACCGTTCCTGTAACGGCTCCCATATCTGTTCGATGCTTACAGACTCTGTCTGTAACGCTTCCATTTTACCAAGCTTGATATACTCGCTTAACTGGCATAAAAGTTCATTCATGTAAGATGTATTTTCCAAAATAACATCTATGTAATGCCGGCACTCTCCTGTCTGGTTTAACTGTTTCAGATTCTCTGCATACCCGGAAATTGCCATCAATGGACTTTTTACATCATGTGCAAGTGCTGTAATAACCGTTTCTTTTCTCTCTGCATCTTCCATCTGTGAAAATGTCCGTCTACAGGATATAAACGCAGTCAAGATCGTTGCAATTATAATGAGAAATACAACTGCAAGCCCTCCATAAAATAACCAGATGCCTTCTGTATGCCAGCCAAATGGATCTGCATACATAGCGGATACGATATAATATATATCATTGTCAAAAACGACATACTGACTTTTAAAATAATAGTTTCCACCCAGATAACTACTTATACTCTCTGTTGTATCTTCCGGATATGTTCCGAGGGTCTCCATCTTATCCAACAAATACCTGCTTGTCTTACTATACAGATTGGTCTCACCCACTCTTCCATGGAGACTCCACGTAAATTCCCCGGCATCAGCATTTTGAACCACCTGTCGGAAAGAAGGCATAATCGGTGAATGCATCTGTACTTCGGACTGCATCTGCTCCATATCATCCTCTATATCCTGTACCTGTTGTTCTAATTTTTCTGTATCATTTTCGTCTGTATGCTTCGTAGTTTCTGTTTCTTGATTTTCATCTGCAGCATTTACACCGTCTTTTTCTTCTATATTGTCTACTGCATCTGAGCTTTCCAAATGCCGCCTGTAAACTGCTGTCAAAAAATATGGTGTATTTTCCTCCGCAAAGATCTCCTGTATTCTATTACGGGCTTCCTCTATATCTGTCATACCTGCAATATCTTCCTGACATTCAGCCAAACTTGCACTGACACTATTTGTTGATACCTGAAAATATTCTTTTAATTCCAGATTGACCTGATTTCTGTAATAACCGATCACCAGCAGATACAATATTATGCTGACTGCTATAATGCCAGATGAAATCCATATCCATTTTCTTTTTATCTTTTGTCTTTTTCTTTTCTGCCGCTCCGACAATAATGCATTTCTTTTTTTATCATTCTTTTTGTTCTTTTTCATCGTCGTCACCCCGTATCTGATATCCATTTCCTATCACTGTTTTAATCTGCTTTCCTGCACTTCCAAGATGTTTTCGAATCTTTCGAATGTGATTATCCACACAACGATCACTGCCTTCATAATCATAACCCCATACACCGATCAGCAGCCGTTCTCTTGCCACAGTCTTATTTTTGTTCTCAAGCAACATCCGCAACAATGCAAACTCTTTTGGCGCAAGTTCTATTTCCTGAGAATCCACAAGGACTCTATACTCCGATGGCTTCATATGTATCCTGCCACAGACCAACTCTCCGGTTCTGCTGAGATCCTTTGACCGTCTGATCAGTGCCTTGCATTTCGCATATAAGGTCACAAGAGAAAATGGTTTGATGATATAATCGTCACAGCCGAGATCATAGCCAAGCAGGATATCCCGTTCGGAAATTCTGGCTGTTAAAAACAGGATCGGAACCATGCTCGTCCTACGCATCTCCCGACAGATAGCAAATCCATCCATTCCCGGAAGCATGATGTCTAACAATACAAGATCCACCCGTTCCGTCTCAAATAAATCCAGCCCGTCCTGTCCGTTCTGTGCCGTCCGTACCACGATCTCATTTTCACTTTCTCTGGTAAAGTAATCTTTCACCACTTCGCAGATCTGTTCATCATCTTCAATCATCAGTATCTGATATGTCATATTTCTTACCTCCTTACGCCTATATTAACAGTGTGATATGACTTTTAAATGTTCTTACATAAAAAGCCCAAATAGAGTTTACTGCTCTATTCAGGCTTTCTTATTTGCTATAGTTTCTCTCTCACAGCTCGTTCCATATTCTGCATGGCACATTCTGTCTGCATGGCTCTCCCTCGTTCCTCTTCGGACAGTCCGTCGGTTATGGAATAACACGCATCAAACAAGCCGCTCTCCATACATTGTTCGATGCCTTCCCCGAAGCAGCCAGCAAATGCAACCACTTTTTTCTTCTGTGCTTTTGCAAGTTTTGCTACGCCTGCCGGAGTTTTTCCCATTAACGTCTGTGCATCCATCCTGCCCTCTCCGGTAATAACCAGAGCGACATTTTTTATTCTTTCTTTTAAATGGATCTCATCAAATACTATATCAATTCCCGGTCGTAATCTTGCATGCAGGAACATTAGAAATGCATATCCAAGACCGCCTGCTGCACCTGCTCCCGGTGTCATACGATTTATTATGCTGTCCATCTGACATTTCTCCGGGTCTGTATTCATTTGCACTTTATCCTGCTTACAGCCTGACCAGTTCTGCTGTTCCACCAGATCTGCATAACGCACCATGGATTTCTCCATGTTCTCTACCATCTGAGCATCTGCTCCCTTTTGCGGTGCAAAGATATAGCTGCATCCATTCTCGCCAACCAGCGGATTTGTAACGTCACAGGCAATCTGAAATGAACATGCTGAAAGCTCCGGTAACATATCCTCTGTGTGAATCTCGCATACTTTTGAAAGTCCTTCTGCTCCATAGCAAACTTCGTTTCCATGTTCGTCAAGAAAATGGCATCCAAGTGCCTGAAGCATTCCGATCCCGGCATCATTTGTTGCGCTTCCGCCAATCCCTATAATAAAGCTCCGGCATCCATGCAGCATGGCATCCTTTATCATCTCGCCTACTCCATATGTAGTTGTATGCATCGGATTTCTGGCTGACTCCGGTACAAGCGGAAGTCCTGCTGCCTCTGCCATCTCGATCAATGCTACTTTTTCTCCTGCTTCATCATAACTGATATAAGAAGCCTTTACGACCTGTCCAAGCGGTCCTGTTACATTAACTGTATGACGTTTCATGTTCGATTTTCCATAGGCGATCGCATCCATGGTTCCCTCTCCGCCATCTGCAACCGGAACCACTTCGATCTCACAATTCTTATAATTTTTCTCCAGACCTTTTTTAACCGCCATGCCTGCCTGAACAGATGTCATACTGCCCTTAAAAGAATCAACAGCCGCCAGAACCTTAAGCGGTCTTTCTCTCAATTTCAGATCATCCTGCAATATGGTGTCATGTATTTCACATGTTCGATTCATTTGAGAAGTCCTCCCTTGCAAATATCACACCGTTTATTTTCGGTTCAGATTATATCCGACAACTGCACCCACAATACCGCCAACGATATGTGCCATATTCGAGATATTGTCCTGTACTGCGATACCTTCATATACCTGCTGTCCGATAAAGATGATCGCAACCAGAATAAAGGATAACGGAATTTCGCCTGCTCGGAATCCGGTAAAGGACGCCAGCACGATAAATGCAAATACGACACCACTCGCTCCACAAAGTGCTACATTCCAGAAAAAGATGTAATTCACAATACCGGTCGCAAGTGCTGTTACACCGATCACTTCCAACATTTCTTTCGAACCATATTTTTCTTCTAACATCGGTCCAAGCAATAACAGATAGGAGGCATTTCCGATAAAATGACTCCATCCTGCATGCCCGAATACATGTGTAAAGAATCGCAGATATGTGAGTGGATTTGTAAGCGATGAATGATATGTCATAAATAATAACCGGGTACTTCCGCCACCGGTCAGTACCCCAAGCAGCGTTACAACAAAACAAATAAATACAAAGCCCAGCGTCACCGGTGCGTTAAATGTGATCTTTAATTTTCTCATCTGTATATACCTCCCCATATAGAATGAATAGCTTTATTATACCCTATTTATGTATAAATACAAAGAGCCGCTTCGACTCTTTTACCCCAGAACAAAATTGCTTTACAGGATAAATATTTCTATAAAACAAAACTACCGTCCATCCGGCAGTCTGATCATAGCAGTTTCAACTGACGATCAAATCTGTATCCGAATAAACGGTAGTCTTATATGTACTTTGCACATTCTATTCATCCGAAAAATCATTGCCTATACTATGGTCAGATGATTTTCCATCATGATATACCGATGAATTTACAGATTATATTCTTTCTTCGTATCAGCAAGTGCCGCATCCATACGCTCGATAACGGCTGCGATCTGTTCCTCTGTAATAACCGCTGTCGGCTCGAAACGGATACACTTGGAGTTTACAAGTGTTCCGGCTGTCATAACACCTCTTGAGAACAAGCCCTTTGCGATGCTGTAACCGATATCAGATGTAACAAACTCAACAGCAAGCATCAGACCTACGCCTCTGACATCATCGATGATCTCAGGATATTTTGCCTTCAGACTTTCAAGTCCTGCCTTTAAGATCTTACCTTTGCTTGCACACTGTCCTGGAATATCATTATCAATCATGTATTTGATCGTTGCGATCGCTGCCGAACAACATACAGGGTTACCACCAAATGTAGGAGAACCAAGTAACCATGGGTTGTCGATCAACTGCTGTACCCACATGGATGGCTTACAGATAATACCTGTGATTGGCATAATACCACCACCAAATGCTTTACCGAATGTCATGATATCCGGTGTTACGCCTTCTGCTTCGCATCTCCACATTGTACCGGTACGACCCATACCTGTCTGGATCTCATCAAAGATCAACGCTACACCATACTCATCACAGATCTGTCTTAACTCTGTCAGATATCCTTCCGGTGGAACGATAACACCAGCCTCGCCCTGAATTGGTTCAACGATCATGGCTGCAACCTTTTCACCAACAGCGATCAGGTTACGGATTGCCTTTCTTGCATCCTCTGCATTACCATATTCTACATGCTGTACCTGCTGTACCATAGGTGTATATGGAACTCTGTATGTATTCTTACCACCCATTGAGATTGCACCCATTGATTTACCATGGAATGCACCAACGGTTGAGATATACCATCTTCCGCCTGTTGCGATTCTGGCAAGCTTCAATGCCATTTCGACTGCCTCTGCACCACCATTTGTAAAGAAACAATACTGAAGATCACCCGGTGTGATATCTGCAACTGCCTTTGCAAGATATCCACGAAGCGGATCCAACAGCTCCTGTGAATGAAGCGCCTGATGATCAAGCTGTGCCTTTACGGTATCAAGGATCTCCGGATTTCTATGACCACATGTATAAATACCGAAACCACCAAGACAGTCAATGAATTCTTCACCATATAAGCCATCACATACACCGTCATGATCTTTCCACTCAAGCACTGCTGAGTTGGTAGATACTGACTTTCTGTATTTTAACCAGCCCGGGCTTACATAATTATCAAAATAATCTAATGTCTGTTCTGTCATTAATTTCTTTTCATCGTCTGTTAATTCATCTGAATGGATATAACCAATTACCTTTTCCAAATCCTTACTTACCTGTTCATAACTCATATTAAAATCCTCCTTAAAATATATTCATCTTTAAACTGAAAAAAAGGAGCCTGTGACCTGTCCACAAGCTCCTTTGCTTCTATGTCTGTATATTATCGTATCTCATGCTCTTTTTCAATTACTAATTTATACCATTTATCTACCATTTATCTATTATATATAATTAAATATAAGTATATTTAGCTCATATAACTGACTTGTAATTTCATCGTCATACCTCTATCGAAGTATCATTTTCTACCCTATTTCTGTTATTCGCCAAATCATTCGGTATTTGAAACGCATTAAAAAACCGCCCACCTTCATTTTTCAGAAAGTGAACGGTCTGTTTTATCTAGTGTTCATACCAGCCTACAATACCCGGGTTCAGATTGATATTGATCTGCTTAACCTCCTGATATTCCTCGATACCATGAACGCCAAGCTCTCTGCCAATACCGCTCATCTTATAGCCGCCCCAAGGTGCTTCATTGAAGGTTGGGTTGTAGCAGTTGATCCATGTGATACCTGCGCGAAGCTCACTGATCACACGATGTGCTCTGGTTATATCGGAAGTAAATACAGCTCCGGCAAGACCATATACAGTATCATTTGCCATCGCAATCGCTTCTTCCTCTGTCTTAAAGGTCTGGATGCTGACAACGGGACCAAAGATCTCCTCACGGACAATCTTCATATCCGAAGTACAAATATCAAAGATCGTTGGACGTACAAAGTAGCCCTTTGCACATTCTCCTTCTGTATAGCGCTCACCACCTGTTACAAGTGTTGCGCCTTCCTCGATACCACTCTTTATGTAAGACAGAACTTTCTCCATATCCTTTTCCGTAATGACTGGTCCGATATCCGGATTGTTCACCGGATTGCCGATCGTCATGGCTTCCGCCTTTTTCTTTAATCTGGCAACAAACTCATCATGGATGCTTTCTTCTATGATGATTCTGGATCCTGCGGAACATACCTCGCCCTGATTGAAGAAAATACCGATCATTGCCCACTCTACAGCGCCATCCAGATCTGCATCTGCGAAAATGACATTTGGTGATTTACCACCAAGCTCCAGTCCGATCTTCTTCACATTTGTAGCGGCTGCTTTCATCAGACTCTGACCGACTCTGGTACTTCCAGTAAATGTGATCATATCAACATCGGTATTCTCGCCCATTTCCGTTCCGACCTCAGCATCACCCTGTAACAGATTGACGCAGCCCTTCGGAAGTCCTGCTTCTTCAAAGATCTCGAATAACCGGATTGTTGAAAGCGGAGCCTTTGGACTTGGTTTAAACACGATACTGTTTCCTGCTGCAAGTGCAGGAGCCAGTTTCCAGACAGACATCAGAAACGGATAATTCCATGGAGTGATCTGCGCACAGACACCGACCGGCTCTCTGGTCTCATATGAATGCATCTTACCAAATCCATCATTTACCCCATATACACCACCATGCGGAGTCTTGCAAAGGCCTGCGTAATAACGGAAGCAATGAATACCATCACTGATATCTCCTTCTGCTTCACGAAGAGGCTTACCATTATCCAGAGTATCCAGCATTGCCAGTTCATCGGCATATTTGTCGATCAGATCTGCGATCTTTAGAATCATATCACTTCTGGTCTGGGAATCCATATCACGCCACTCTCTTGTCTGGTAAAATGATTTCTTTGCCGCAGCGATCGCACGTCTGGTATCTTCTACACTGCTTTCATAGACCTGCGCGAGCACTTCTCCGGTCGCCGGATTGATAACGTCAAACGGCTTTTCCATACTTCCTGTTACCCACTCACCATCAATATACATCTTTTTTGGTTCCATATATCTTACTCCTCCTGATCAACTTTTTTGTCTGCCTTTTGCCGTTTTGTATTACTGCTTTAATTTGTTCCACATATCGTTGTAAACAGTCAATGTATCTGTATCAAGATTTCCAACAAATTCACCTTTTTCAAATACCTCAGCCGGTATATTCTTTGCTTCATTGTTCCTGTAATCTTCATTTGCCTCCACTGCAGTTGCATTCGCATTCAGATATGGGTATTCCGCCATAACCTTTGTAGCAACATCCGGATCACACATATAGTTGATGAATTTCATTGCATTATCATAGTTCTTGGCACCCTTTGCGATTGCCCAGTTATCAATGAATTTATATGCGCCCTCTTCAGGGAATACAATCTTGATCGATGGGTTCTCATCCATAGCAAGCGCTACTTCAGCAGCCCAGCAGTAACCAACATTACAATCTCCGCTGATCAGAGATGACTTTGGACTGTCACTGTCATATACTGCGATATTGTCCTTTAATGTCAGAAGCTTCGTTTCAACCTCGGCAAGCTTTGCTGTATCTGTTTCATTCATGCTGAGTCCCATGCTTCTCTCCGTCATACCGATAACTGCTCTGTAGTCATCCAGTGCTACAATCTGTCCTTTTAATGAAGGATCAAAGAGATCTGCATATCCCTTAATATCTGTTGATACCTTGTCGGTGTTGACTGCGATCGCTGCCACACCACCCTGATAAGGAACAGAGTAGACATTACCTGGATCATATGTAGGATCCAGATACTGACTACCAATATTTGACAGATTGGTAAGTGCATCCTGATCCAGCTTCTCAAGCATGCCCTGGGCAATCATGGATTCAACCATATAGTCACTCGGCTGTACGATATCATAAGTTCCTTCATCCTCTGATTTTACCTTTGCAAGCATATCCTCATTGGATGAGAATGTTGATACATTTACTTTAATTCCATATTCTTTTTCAAAATCCTTAATTACTTCATCCGGTACATACTCTGTCCAGATGAACAGGTTTAACTCTCCGTTTGTACTGTCTGCTTTCTTACCACAGCCGGTGATATTTACTGCTGTCATTGCAAGAACAAGTGATAATGCAATACTTACTGCTCTTTTTCTGTTTTTCTTCATAATTATGTCTCCCTTCTACTCTTGAACCTTGTTCGGTTACTTCTATAAATTGTTTACTGTTTCATTCTATACAGCTACTGTTTTTTCTTCTTAAACAGATTGCCCTGAGTCAGGACAACAAAGATGATCGTGCCTGCTAAGATCAGCGCTGATAATGCATTTACATCAGGTGCTACTCCACTCTTAATACTTGCCATAACCTGTAACGGATAAGTCATCGTATTACCATTTACAAAGTAGCTTATGATAACGTCGTCAATCGATAACGTAAATGCCAGTAATGCACCGGCTGTAATGCCGGGTCTTAAAACCGGAAGTGTGATCTCCCAGAATGTACGGATGCGGTTAGCTCCCAGATCCATACTTGCTTCTTCGATTGAAATATCATAGCCGGATAATCTTGCCCTGACATTGAAGATAACATATGGCACACAGAAGGTGATATGTGCAATGATCAATGTAAGCATACCTCTTGGGATCGAGACCTTTGCGAATACCGTAAGTAAGGATATACCCATTACAATCTCAGGAATAACGACCGGGATATATAAAAGTCCGTCTATGATCCCTTTTCCTTTGAATTTATATTTGTACATTCCGATCGCACCAAGCGTACCTATAATCGTTGAAAGTACAGTTGTGACCAATGCTATGATCATCGTATTGCCAAAGGATGTAAGAAGCGACTGATTTTCAAACAATTTCACATACCAGTCAAATGTAAACCCCTTCCAGGTCAGATATGGTTTTGATGTCGTTGCATTAAAGGAATTCACTACAACAACTGCAATCGGCATAAACAATACAATATAAATCAGAGAACAAAAGATCTTTGAAAGAATACTCTTTGTTCTTACTTTTGCTTTTCTGCTCATCGTTTACACCCCCAGACTATCCATATCGCCGCCTGTCTTCTGGTACAGTTTGACGAGGATCAATGTGATAACAATTAATATGATGGATAGGGCTGCACCAAGCGGCCAGTTATTTCCACTCTTGAACTGACGCTCGATCAGGTTACCAATAACATCTGCATTTCCACCACCTAAGATATTCGATACAAAGAAATATCCAAGACATGGGATAAATACCATGATACAGCCGGAAAAGATTCCGCTGGCTGTCAGCGGAAGGATCACTTCAAAGAAAGTCCGCCAGCCCTTAGCTCCAAGATCAGAGGAAGCCTCCAATAAAGTATGATCCAGCTTACCGATCGCAGTATAAAGCGGAAGTACCATAAATGGGAACAGGCAGTACACCATACCAAATACAGTAGTTCCCTGGTTATATAAGAGGTTCAATGGCTCTGATATCAGATGCAGCTTCATAAGCACGGTATTCAACCAGCCGGATGAACCAAGGAATGTCTTCCATCCATAGATACGGATCAGTGAATTCGTCCAGAACGGAATGATAACCAGCATATATAACAGATTCTTTGATCTGCTCTTTGTCCTTGCAATAATATAGGTAAACGGATATGCAAGCACGATACAGATCACGGTTGTAAGTAATGCGATCACAAGTGACTGAACATAGATCTTAATATAAGAACTGTCCGCCAGATGTTTGTAATTATCGAATGTGAACTGAAATGTTACATTGTAATACTGATCAATACTGCAAAAACTCATGACCAGTATATAGATGAGTGGAACCGCTACCAACAGGATCAGCCATAAGGTCACCGGCCCTACCATGATCGTTGCCGGAAGTGTCTTTTCTCTGAATCTCTTTTTATTCATATCAAACACCTCCTTATGCCAGTGTTATATTTTCCAGACTCTGATAGAAGCTGTTATCCAGACTGTGGATCAATACCGCATCCTCCGGATTCCAGCAGATAAATACTTTGTCACCGGATTTTGGAAGTTCTTCGCCTGCCAGACGTTCCATCTTTACTTCATTTCCATTTGGAAGAACCGCCAGACATTTGACGACTGAGCCAACATAGATATAATCCTTGACCAGTGCCGGTACGCTGAAGCCCTCTACCGGTTCTGCCGAAAAATGAAGCTTTTCCGGTCGAACAGAAACAGTTACAAATTCACCAACTGAAAATCCGGTGTTCTTTTCCTCTGTCTCGGTCGCGGAACCGGAGGTTGTTACATCTCCATTTTCAATTCCTATAACCGCTTTTCCGTTTACGATCGATTTGATCGTTCCGTCAAATACGTTTGTCTCTCCGATGAAGGTTGCTACGAACTTGGTTGCCGGTCTTTCATAGATGTCTGTCGGTGATCCGATCTGATCCATGACACCATCATGCATAATAGCTATCCTGTCGCTCATCGTAAGCGCTTCTTCCTGATCATGTGTAACATAGATAAATGTGATATGTAATTTCTTCTGCAGCCGTTTCAGTTCCAGCTGCATCTGTTTTCTAAGCTTCAGATCCAATGCACCAAGCGGCTCATCCAACAGCAGAACCTTCGGACGATTGATCAACGCTCTTGCAATCGCAACTCGCTGCTTCTGTCCACCGGACAACTGACTTGGATACCGTTTCTCAAATCCGGATAACTGAACCATCTCTAACATCTCCGTTACCCGTTCTTTGATCTCTTTCTTTGGAACCTTTTTCATCTTAAGACCATATGCTACGTTGTCATATATGGTCTTATGTGGAAATAAAGCGTAACTCTGAAAGACAGTGTTTACATTTCTCTCAAATGGCTCTTTATCTTCAATCGGCTCACCCTCTACCTGAATGGAGCCTGTCGTCGGTTCTTCAAATCCTGCGATCATACGAAGCGTTGTCGTCTTACCGCATCCGGATGATCCAAGCAATGTCAGGAACTCGCCTTCCTCTACCTGCAGATTCAGATCTTTTACAACATGATTTGTTCCGTATATTTTATTTACGTCTTTGATATCAACTATAACATTTGCCAAATCATATCACCTCTTTTTCAAATTTCTCTATAATGCTTTTTCTCCTCGTTCACCGGTACGGATTCGTATAGCCTCTTCGATATTTCGAATGAAGATCTTACCATCTCCGACATGTCCGGTAGCTACCTTTTCTCTGACATCCAGAATAATCTGTTCTACCTTGGAATCTTCAACTACTACTTCAACTCTTACTTTTGGAAGAAGATTGATCGTAGTTTTAAAGCCTTTAATCTCATTTACGCCCTCAACAGTTCCTTTCTGTGTTCCGCATCCCATAACGGTTGAGATCGTCATACCACCACAATTCTTCTCATCCAATATGCTTTTTAATACTTCCAGCTTTTCCGGTCTGATTATTAATATGATTTCTTTCATTCTTTCTTCCTCCAATCTGCAACATACAACTAATATAACAAAAAAGAGCCGTTCATCTCTGAACAGCTCCTTTGCTTGTTAACGAAAATATACTACTTTCAAATTAATTCTTCAATAGAACAGGATTACCATTTTTCTACTACTTTTATAGTACTAACTACTCTTTTTCTTTAATCAGTTTAAACATCTGAACACGGTTTCGAATTCCCAGTTTCCGGTAAATATTTAAAATATGCTTCTTTAGTGTATTTACCGTTATGGATAAATGGTCACAGATCTCCGTATTCTCCATTCCCTGCAGCAAAAGCTGCAATATGGTCTGCTCCCGCTTCGTCAGATCATAAGTCTTTACTGCCTGTGTCAGCGTCAGTTTCTCCTGACTGGTCATCTGATTGTTTCTGTCCTGTGACAACCGGTATGCCATATGATCCTTAAGCATATCCATCAGGAATACATCTTCATATGTAAAGTCCTCTTTACCAATCGTCCTATATAGTGTCACCACGCCCAGAAAATGTTTGTTCCGTCCAAATATCATTTGTAACGCATAATGCCAGTTATTTGGCTTATATACTCTTTGATAATATTCGGTTTGAACTCTTTTCTCATCAGATATGATATCAGTTTCCCGGTATACCATACTCCTGCCACTGAACATAATACCACGGCTGTAATCCATATTCTCATAAATATCTGACAAGTCTTCATCACAGTTGAGGAATACCGGACGTTCCAGATTTTCTTTCTCATTTGATGATGCCAGATAAAAATCTGCACTGTCAAAATCTATGACGGTCTTGATCTGTTCCAGAAACTGTGTCCGCATGGCATCAAAATCACCGGTTGTGTAGATCTTGTATATGATACTGTTCATGACCAGCCAGTCATTTGTTTCAAGGGTCTTCACCAGTTTCCACCTCCCTTGTATTTCATAAAACAAAAAAAGTACGCAACCGATGTAACACACCCTTGCGTACTTATTTTTTACTATTCTGTTGGTACGAAGTATAGCACAAAAAGATGATTTGTCAAGCAATTATCTTTTTGTGTAAATTATCAGTTCCGGATCTTTGCCCTGAGCTTCATATGTTGAAATCAGAATAAAATCCATATCTGCAAGAACTCCAAAGTATCTGTCTCCGCCAAATTCACATTCAAGCTGATTGCCTAAATATGTTTTCCGGTCATCCAGGAATTTCACTTTTTCTCCATTCGGAAGCCTGTATTCTAAATTCACATATTCTCCAACAAGGGCATTCAGTCTTTTTACCTCAGGCAGACCTTCTACATGAAGATCATTAATTTCTCTGATCAGCTCCTTCTTGAATTGATCAAACTGACCATTGTCACTCAGTTCTTCATATCTTTTCCAGTAATCCAATTTCGGAAGAAGTTCCTTCATATAGGAACGCGCCTGATTCTCTGTAACATTTTCGTCTACCATATGTTTAACACAGACATCTATCAATTCATCCATATCACTATAGGTATATGTTCCATCCGCATAACACCACTTACAATAATCCTCATTCAATGAACCATCACTATTATGTCCTATGATTGTGTCATCCTTAAGCGGCATTCCGCAGCACTGGCAGATAAGTTTTCTGGGCTCTCCCAGTAGTGTATTGATCGATACATCAAATTCCTTTGATAAAAGCTTTAATGTATCTGTGTTAGGAATTGTCTCTCCATTCTCCCAACGTGATACAGCCTGCCTCGTCACCATTATTTTCTCAGCCAGTTCATCCTGTGACATGCCTCTCTTTGTACGAAGTTCAAAAATAATATTTTTTGTTTCCATGACTCGTCCTCCTTTATTCATATCATACAGGAGAATCTGTTTTATAAAAAGCAACCTGCTGTTTCCTGCCTGTCATATGTGCTCCTATCCTGCACATAAGATAAATTTGATTAAATATAATAAATTTCTTTGATTCTATTTCAAAAGCTTTTTTATCTGTGCATCTGTTGCGATCGGATAAATATCATGCATGTGTCGGATGATCGTATTCCACGACTCCTGCGGATCATCCTTGTAACAGGATGTTACATAATCATATCCATAGATATGTTCCGGAGACGAGTAAACCGCCACATCCCAACCATACTCCAGTCCTTTTTTATTTACACGTTTTCTGAAGTCGCAATTACAAAGATACATCTGCATCATAAGATTGGTGACAGCTCCATCAAACCCCTTTTCGCCGTCTTTTCCATACCCTGCCATTTTCTTCAGTTCGTTGGAATACAGTTCTGTATCTACATGTGCTTCCATAAAATGATCCATGATCTTTTTATGCTTATTCGGGGCTTTTCCATCCTCATACAGCACATCAAAATCATATCCATCCCGTCTGTAATTGGCAAATACAGGAAGCCATTTTCTCGATATAAAACCTGCCTTTTTATTAAAAAACTTGCCATATACGATGTCATGTCTTCTTGCGATAACCGCCCGCCACATCCATGGATCTCTGTCAACATCCTCACACCACCAGTACTCCGGCACGGTTCGTTCTTCCAGCGAAAATCCCGGTATATCATTTCTAAAAAGCGGTAGGAAGCCAATCTCATTTATATATTCTATTGCCTCATCTACTGTATGAATACACTCCGGATCATCCCAGTCTACACCATACATGATCCATTTGCCTGAGTCTTTTTCCATGTTTGTCTCCTGTTATATCACTATCCCATTACAGTGATCCACCTCATGCTGAATAATCTGTGCCACAAATCCCTCAAATGCCATCTTCCTTTTTACAAAACCAGCATCCTGAAACTCTACCTCTATCTTCTTATACCGCGTTGTTTTTCGTTTTCCCTCTAATGACAGACAACCTTCTTCTGTTTCATAACGTCCGATCTTAGAACAGATCACCGGATTGATCATAATCATATCTACAGGTCCGGCACTTACAATAATCATATTTTTCTTATACCCGATCATATTTGCTGCCATTCCGACACAACGCTCACGATTTGCAGCTAATGTATCCCGAAGATCATTTACCACATTCATATCAAGCTGTGTTGCCGGAACGGATTTCTGTCCCAGAAAAAGAATATCTTTTACAATAGGTTTTACCATTTTCCATCCTCCATAAGTTCTCATTTATCTCTTCTATCTCGTAAAGATTTGTCACTGATTTGCAAATGACATAATATGCCATTAAAGCAACACAGTCATATGTACCACCTGTTCCATTCACTGAATAAACTTCCTGATTTCTTTACTTATCTCATCATATTTGTAGTCGTGGACATAATGCGGACAATCTAATTCAATATAGCTTGCATTGTCACAACCTGAAATATAATTTTCGGGAATACTTCTCCACTTTTCTTTTGTAAAACCGGTTCCACCGGAGCCGTCAGAAATAAACAATAACATCGGCACCTGCGGAATTCCGTTTTCTTTTACAATATTTGCATTCTGTTTTACAGCTTTTACTTCATCGATCATCGTTACAGTTGCAGTTTTTTGATAAAATACTGCTCTGTAAATCTCTTTTTCCTTTTCAGACAATGTTCCGGCTTTGATTGCATCGCTCTCGGCAAGGCTCGGTATCCATCTGGTGATTCCAAGTGCCGCACCATACTGCCCTAATTTCATAATAGGAATATTAATGTTCATTTCATCATAATAGTCTGGCACTGCCATATCCAAACCAACAATAGCCTCAACTTCTTCCGGATACTTCTGTGCCCAGTATAAAGCCTCAAGTCCGGACATTGAATGGGGGCAAAGCACATATGGGCCTTTTATTCCGGCTTTATCAAGTGCCATCCTTGTTTCGCTTAACATCGTATCGATATCCCTGTTTTCGTCTACAACATCACTAAAGCCATATCCGAATTTTTCCACTACAACGATTTTATAATCATTGCTAAGCAGCGAATACAAAGACTTAAAATCCAATATTGGCGAGCAGGTTCCACCTCCGAACATGAACACAAGCGTTTTATCACCATCCCCCTCTGTATATACGCTCATCTTGGGCCCGTTGACTTCTACCAGTTCACCTAACGGAGTTAATAAATCCTTTTCTCTTGAACTGCATACTTTATGGCGAACCAATGATATTATCACGAATAATGTAATAACCGTGATTACAATCAATATTACTCTTAGAATATTTTTTCAAAGTGGTAACGCGGTTTTCCAACACTCTTTTTTCCATACTCAATAGCTTCTGTAGGGCAATAACAAATACAAGCCATACAATGAGTGCATTGCTTTCCCCATACAGGCTTTCTGTCCTTAAGCGTAATGTTGTTCAATGGACAGTTCTTAACACATTGACCACAACCGACACAGGTAGCATCCGTACGAAATGCATCAGATTTCACAAAGAAATGATAAAAAATCGGATTTACCGGACCACTCATTAACCGGTCATAAAGATTGTTTCTTGGTACAGCGAACGGCTGCTCTGCCTTAATGTGCGCAATTATATCCATAATAGCAGGTTCCGCATTTCTAACAATCTTTCTTGCTTCTTCTGCTTTCGGTGCACCAAACATAGCAATATAATTTTCCGGCATAATAACCTGAGCTGTACCCATATACCATAAATGTTTTTGCTCCGCAAGGCGCTGATTATATTTCGCTGCATTCCCAATCTCGCCTCCACAGTCCATCACGAACCAAATGCGTTCTGCAGAAAGCAGTTTCGTTTTACAAAGCCACTCCGATACAATTTGTGGAATACGCCACGCATAAGTTGGAACCACTACGATTATATTTCTGCCTGTTTTCATTGGCGAATAATCTGTTGCCTTGATTTTTGCATTCATATCTACAATCTCGTCCTGCAATTCATCTGCAATTTTCTTTGCTATATAACGACTATTACCAGTTCCGGAAAAGCACAAGATCATAATAACATTACCTCCGTATTTGCCTCAAAGCCAAGCTTTTCATAAAAGCTTTTTCTCCAACACTCTTATTGAAATCATCTCACAATATCGTCATTTTTCTCGTATGGCATCGGCTCCCCATTTTCTTTATGTAGGCGTCCTATTTTATCGCAGATCCTATCGTACAAATTATCATTCACATATGCAATCTTCTCCATATCCACATTGTTCTCTGATATTTTTCTGCTGTAGAATTTTTGGGCGTATGTTCCACATTCTTTTATGTAAGCCATTATTAAATTAATTTCTTGTTTCTCGACTTCTGAAAAAATAGGTTGTTCCGTTAATTTTCCACTGATAAAATCACAAAAATAGGAATAGTCATCATCCCAGTTAATATTTCCATTGTCCTGGTCTTCACATCGGATCTTTTCTATTTCTCTTAATAATTCTCCCTGCAGATTATCTGCTTGTCCAGCTTGCGAAACATAATTTTTCCAAATATATTTACACTCATCAAAATACTGCTGCTCATACTCTTTGCCTATAATCGCACCAATCGTCAAATTTTTTTCCTCTTTTTAATTTATCAAATAATCCCTCTGTTTTCTACCCATTTCAATCAGAAATACTATAGCCGTTAAAGTTTATATTGCATGAAGTTACCATTATGTACAAATCCAAAATCCGTATATAATTTAACTCCCATATCAGACGCCGTAATCTGTATTGTTCCACAGCCATATTCCCTGGCGTCATCTATAACGCGGGATAGCAGTTCCTTTGCAATACCTCTTCTTCTATATTTCGGATCAGTAAACATACTGGACAACAATCCTATCTTTCCACTTGGGCATCCAAAATAGGGAGGCTTCTCCACAAATGACATCCCACTTGTTCCAATAATATTTTCCTCATCAAGGGCAAGCCAAGATACAAATGTTCCGTCCGCCATATGTCGAGTATAATATTCCTTCAATGCAGGAACCAAATCTATCTTTTCTTTAGCACCTTCTTCTCTAAGCTGGTTTATCCTCATGTGAATAAACGTATTCAGTTCTTTTTCTGTAAGTCTTTTATATCTAATATCCATTTTCACGATCCCCTTATACAAACTGATATTTATAAATTACATACCGCATACAATGATATTTACCATCCATTCCTGATCCATATACTTTAGAGTCGAAAAACGTACAGCTTTCTCAGTTCCATAATAATATGGTGTGTACGGCGTATCTGAAATCAGCTGCTGCAATACATATTGCTCTGTGAGAGCACCCTTGAATTCTATAAAAATATCATTTCCTTCCAATATAGATGTCGCCGGTAACTCACTTAATGCCCCCAGCAATCCGACATCCAGCATAAACACTTTATACGCATTCATACGTTGGTTGTTATAAAAAGAAATATATGCTGTTTTCTCATAACAATTCTTTTCACCATAACAGATTATCCAATACTGTTCCAACCATCATTGAAATTCAGGAACTCCAAAAACTCTC
>ULMC01005773.1_pt1 | contig 18694 bp, 19 predicted proteins | sample 1951541 | NCBI WGS metagenome assembly ULMC01 (sample SAMEA4835539, study PRJEB28245) | human gut metagenome | biome: gut microbiome; material: fecal sample | place: Denmark | collected 2008 | reverse complement strand
GGATTTTACCCCGCCGCTGTTGTAGGATTACAGAATTCCCTGCCACTAACATCCTGTTTTAATAAAAATATGTCCCCTGTCAAAAGACAGGGGACATATAAATTTGAGAACCTTTTTTATATCCTCAATATAATTTATTTAGACAAATTACTTGTTCTATAGATAATATCGTGTCTCTTAGGACCGTTAGATACCATTGTGATAGGTACTCCGATTTCTTCCTCTATTGCTTCAATGTATGCCTTACATTCGGCAGGAAGTTCATCATAATTCTTAATTCCTCTGATATCACATTTCCAACCCTTAAATTTCTTAAGTACAGGCTTAGCCTTTTCAAGCTTGTATGTTACAGGGAAGTCCTTGATAACTTCGCCGTCAATTTCATAGCCTACGCACATAGGAATCTCATCAAGATATCCGAGTACATCAAGAACTGTAAGTGCTACTTCTGTTGCACCCTGCATTCTGCAGCCGTATCTTGTGGCAACTGCGTCAAACCATCCCATTCTTCTTGGTCTGCCTGTTGTAGCGCCGAATTCGCCACCGTCTCCGCCACGGACTCTTAATTCCTGTGCTTCGTCACCGAAAATCTCACTTACGAATGCTCCGGCACCGACTGCTGAAGAATATGCTTTAACAACGGTAACTACATCCTGAATCTCCCTGGCTGGAATACCTGCACCGATTGCTCCGTAAGATGCAAGTGTTGAAGAAGATGTTACCATTGGATAAATACCATGGTCAGGATCCTTAAGGGAACCAAGCTGTCCCTCAAGGAGGACTGTCTTGCCCTCTTTAAGTGCATTGTGAAGGAAAAGTGAAACGTCTGCTACATATGGAGCAACCATTTCCTTATATTCCATTAAAAGATTGAATATATCATCAGGATTCATTGGTTCCTTATTATAAAGGTTCTTAAGAAGCACGTTCTTGTATTCCACAACACGCTCAACCTTTTCACGAAGGTCTGCTTCATTCATAAATAATTCACTTACCTGAAAACCAATCTTAGCATACTTGTCTGAGTAAAATGGTGCAATACCGGACTTAGTGGAACCAAATGCCTTACCGCCGAGACGTTCTTCTTCGTATGTATCAAAATCAACATGATATGGCATAAGTATCTGTGCTCTGTCTGATACAAGAATCTTAGGTGTTGGTACGCCTCTGTCCTCAAGTGATTTAATTTCATTGAAAAGATATGGTATATTAAGTGCCACACCATTGCCAATTACACTTGTCGTATGATTATAAAAAACGCCTGATGGAAGTAAGTGTAAAGCGAACTTGCCATAATCATTAATAATCGTATGACCTGCATTACTTCCTCCCTGGAATCTTACTATAATATCTGACTGTTCGGCAAGCATATCTGTAATCTTGCCCTTGCCTTCATCACCCCAGTTAGCGCCAACTATTGCTCTTACCATGTGTGATCCTCCTCTTTTATTATATAAATAACTGCAGGCTTTTAAAGACTGCGTGAATAGTATACCTTAAATTATCAAATATGTAAAGAAAGAGTTGTCAGCAACTGTACAGCACAGTACCGGCAACTCTTTTGTAATGATGTATTAACAGTTGATTTCCGCTGTTAATCCAAGTTCATCTTTGTATTCGTTAAGGATAGGTTTTACAACTTCTGAAAGGAATTCCTCAACCTGCCACTTTGAACGTCCTGTGTATAATGAAGGGTCCATATTTTTCTGCAAATCCTCAAGTGTAAGATTAAATGCAGGGTCGGCAGCAATCAGTTCAAGGAGATTGTTGTCAAGACCTTCCACTTTGACACGTCTGCCCGCTTCCATGGAAAGAGTTCTGATACGTTCATGGAGTTCCTGTCTGTCTCCGCCGGCTTTTACGGCATCCATCATAATATTTTCTGTAGCCATGAAAGGAAGCTCTGCCATAATGTGTTTGTAAATTACCTTGTCATATACAACAAGTCCGTCTACAACATTAAGATAAAGGTCAAGTATACCGTCTACTGCAAGAAATGCTTCCGGTACAGACATTCTTTTATTAGCGGAATCGTCGAGAGTTCTCTCAAACCACTGTGTCGCACTTGTGATTGCAGGGTTCATAACATCTGACATAACATAATTAGCAAGGCTCGCTATTCTTTCGCTTCTCATAGGATTTCTCTTATAAGCCATTGCTGATGAACCAATCTGTGTCTTTTCAAAAGGTTCCTCGATTTCTTTTAAATGCTGTAAAAGTCTTATATCATTAGAAAACTTGTGGGCACTTGCGGCAATACCGGCAAGGACATTCACAACCTTGGTATCTACTTTTCTTGAATAAGTCTGGCCTGAAACAGGATATGTATCCTCAAATCCCATTTTGTTGGCTATCATCTTATCAAGACGGCGTATTTTATCCTGGTCGCCTTCAAAAAGCTCCATAAAACTTGCCTGTGTTCCTGTTGTACCCTTCTGTCCGAGAAGCTTCATTGTTGAAATAACATGATTAAGGTCTTCAAGGTCTAAAAGAAGTTCCTGCATCCAGAGAGTTGCTCTTTTACCTACGGTTGTTGGCTGTGCAGGCTGGAAATGTGTGAATGCAAGAGTAGGAAGTGCCTTATATTCATCTGCAAATTTTGAAAGCTCGTTGATTACATTCACAAGTTTTTTGCGGACAAGTTTAAGTCCTTCTGTCATTATTATAAGGTCAGTATTATCGCCTACATAACATGAAGTTGCGCCAAGGTGGATAATTCCTTTTGCCTTAGGGCACTGTAAACCATAAGCATATACATGTGACATTACATCATGTCTTACAATTTTTTCTCTTGCCTTTGCATCCTCATAATTAATATCATCTTTGTGAGCTTTAAGTTCTTCTATCTGCTCATCCGTAATATTAAGTCCAAGTTCTTTTTCTGATTCCGCAAGAGCAATCCAGAGTGCTCTCCATGTTCTGAATTTTTTATCAGGCGAAAAAATATACTGCATTTCTTTACTTGCATATCTTTCAGCCAAAGGTGTCTGATATCTGTCAGTTGCCATTTTAAATCTCCTTTTATTTTTCATATTCGCCACGGATATCTTCTGTCGGCGGTTCTATAGGATAATTGCCGGTAAAGCAGGCATCACAATAATCGGTCTTACCGTCTATGAGTTCACTTAATCTTGTAACATCAAGGTAACCCAGTGAATCTGCCCCGATATATTTACATATCTGGTCTACGGTGTGGTCATGCGCTATTAACTGGTCATCCGATGGAATATCAGTTCCAAAATAACATGGATGTAAAAACGGAGGCGAACTTATTCTTACATGAACTTCGGTAGCACCTGCATCTTTTAACATCTTTACTATTCTTGCCGAGGTTGTTCCCCGCACAATGGAGTCATCTATCATAATAACTCTTTTACCGTTTACCGCATCTTTTAAAACATTGAGTTTAATTTTAACACTGGTCTCTCTCTGGGACTGCTTAGGTTTAATAAATGTACGCCCTACATAGCTGTTTTTCATAAATGCAATTCCGTAAGGTATTCCTGATTCCATGGAATATCCAAGTGCGGCCACATTACCTGATTCAGGCACACCTACTACAATATCAGCCTCCACAGGGTGGGTCTTTGCAAGTATACGGCCTGCCATAATACGGGAACTGTATACTCCTACACCGTCAATGTAGCTGTCCGGTCTGGCAAAATATATGTATTCAAAAATACATCTTGCGCATTTATTAATACATCCTGAAGTATCTGAGCTTATACCATCAGGTGTTATTGTGACTATTTCTCCCGGAAGCACATCCCTTACAAATTCTGCACCGATAGCTGAAAATGCACAGGTCTCTGAGGATACGAAATATGCGTTGTCTCTTTTTCCGATACTTAACGGCTTAAAGCCGAAAACATCCCTTGCCGCAATTAATTTACGGGGACTCATTACTACAAGAGAATATGCCCCCTTTATTTTTTTCATGGCATTGGCTACCGCCGCTTCGACGCTTGAGGTCTTAAGACGTTCCCTTGCTATGTAATATGCGATTACCTCTGAATCTATGGTTGTCTGGAAAATCGCACCTGTGTATGAAAGTTCATCCCTGAGTTCAGGAGCATTTATAAGGTTGCCGTTATGAGCGAGTGCCAGTGTTCCTTTAACATAATTAAGAACAAGAGGCTGGGCATTTTCCCTGCAGCTGCTTCCTGCCGTAGAATATCTTACATGTCCTACTCCAATGTTTCCTTTTAATTTCTCAAGTGATTCTGCATCAAAAACTTCACTTACTAATCCCATATCCTTTCTGGAATTAACAATTCCCTTAGGTCCTTCCGTATCGCTTACCGCAATACCACAGCTTTCCTGTCCTCTGTGCTGCAACGCGAACAGTCCGTAGTATATTGTTGTGGCAACATCGTTGCCATCAAAATCGTAAGCGCCGAATACACCGCATTCTTCATGCACTTCACTTTCTTCAATATTGTCTGAATTACTTGTTTCTATCATATATATACCTCCAGGTATCAGATGTTAAATTCTTTGCCTGTAAGTAATGCAAATGCCTCTTTGTATTTGTCAACAGTCTTTTTAACAACTTCTTCAGGAAGAAGGAGGTCATTGTCAGGATTAGCTTTAAGCCAGTCTCTTACAAACTGCTTGTCATATGATGGCTGTGACTTGCCTGCTTCATATCCTTCAAGAGGCCAGAATCTTGAGCTGTCAGGTGTGAGCATTTCGTCACCGATAACAACTTCACCCTTCTCGTTAAGACCGAATTCAAATTTGGTGTCGGCAATGATAATTCCTTTGCTTAAAGCATAATCTGCACATTTCTTATATAAAGCGATTGTATATTCCTTAATCTTAGCTGCATATTCTTCACCCTTTTCAGGATAAATTTTCTTAAGAACTTCTACGCTCTGCTCGTATGATATATTCTCATCATGGAGTCCTATCTCTGCCTTGGTACTTGGAGTATATATAGGCTCAGGAAGCTTGTCTGATTCCTTGAGTCCTTCAGGGAGCTTAATTCCGCAGACGGTTCCGTTTTCCTTGTAGCTTGCCCAACCGCTTCCTGTAATGTATCCTCTTACGATACATTCAATAGGGAGCATCTCTAACTTCTTGCACATCATGCTGTTGCCTTTAAATTCATCCTTCTGGAAAAATTCAGGCATATCCTTATTATCAACTGATATCATATGGTTAGGTACTATATCTTTTGTAAAATCAAACCAGAACTTAGACATCTGTGTTAATATGGCACCCTTATCTGTTATCTTATTTTTAAGAATGTTATCGAAGGCTGATATTCTGTCAGTTGCAACCATTATAAGGCTGTCACCGTTATCATATACTTCTCGTACTTTACCCTCTTTAAAAGGCTTATATTCCTGCATGTTATTGTCCTCCATATATTTATGCAATTTTTTATAGTACGATTATAGTACACCAAGTTTTATAAAGTCAACGTCAATACCTACTAAAATAAATAAAATAAGTATTGTCTTATAATGGATATTAGTTATAATTATAAATGTAGAAAATTACCGGGAGGAAATACATATGGTTGATAAAAGACGCCACAAAAGAGTTAAGGTCAAGCTTAACCTTGTTGTATCCAACATTTTTGACCAGAATGCGGATATGATTAAAATTGACTCGCCTATTGAAGTCAAGGATGTTTCAAGATCGGGTATCGGTTTTATTACAAAAAGCATTCTTCCAATGAATTATTATTTTAATGCCGCACTTACTTTTGACGATGAGGACTCCATCCTTTACAGCGTTGTTAAAATTATCCGTTGTGAAGCGCTAGAGGATGATGAATACTCTTACGGCTGTGAGTTTGTGGGCATGGCTCCCGTTCTCGGATATATCTTTGATAAACTTGAAGCGAAATAATATATGTTAAAAACCTTGGAAAATCATATTAACGGCTTCCCAAGGTTTTTCTTATCTGTCAGTCTGCAGGTCCTTCGTCACATTAATCTTTTTAATGCTGATTATTGAAGGGATAAATGCAAGTGCATATATTATTAAAATTATAATAACTGCCGGCATTACATCTTTTAATGTGAATTTAAAAATATAACTGTATAAATTCTTCTTTGTATATAAATATACAATGTAGCTGGCTGCATACGAAAATCCGCTACCCAGTATCAGGGATAAAATAACTGTTCTTGTGTTTTCATATAACTTATTATTCCATATATGTCAATTAACATTTCTTATAATTTTACGCACACATTTCAAAAAATGTGTTTAAATTTTAATTGATTTTTTTAGTCGTCACAGGTACAATAAAATCAGCACATAATTACGTATTCGCTGTGCGTGAATTTTTTAAGGAAGAGGGTGAATGAGTGAATCTTCAAGAGCGAGCAAAAGAAGTGGTTGTAGACAATAATGGCATTGCAAAATCTGCCGACTTTGTTGCTGCCGGAATCAGAGCTGTCGATGTCGTAAACCTGTGTAACGCAGGCTTTCTTAACCGTGTACGACACGGATACTATCAGCTTGCCGAACAAAGTGTTTCTTCAGAAGAACAATTGCTTGCAACACTCATACCAAAAGGAATAGTTTGTGTTGAATCTGCATTGTTTCACTATGGTTACAGCGACTTTGCACCACGAAAATGGTCAATAGCTGTACCTCGTTCAATGTCAAGAACAAAGCTAAAAGTTGATTCGCTTGCTGTTCAACCTTATTACATGCAGCCTGAGTTGTATGAACTTGGGAAAATTACCGATAACTTCAACGGGGTTGAGCTGCCTGTATATGACCGTGAGCGAACAATATGTGATTGTTTCAAATATCGTTCAAGATTAGATAACGAAATTTTCAACAAGGCTATTAACGCTTATGTAAAAGACAACAAAAAGAATCTGAATAATCTTTCTGCTTATTCCCAAAAATTGCGTGTGTATAAAAAAGTTACCGAACTGATGGAGGTGTTGCTGAATGGCTGATATTGCAGCGTCTGTGCTTACACGATTAAAGAATAAGGCGCAGGCAAGTGGAAGAAGTTATCAACTTTGCTTACAACTCTTTTGTCAGGAAGAATTTTCTATTCGCTTACTGAATTTGACAGCAGAGTTACAGTCGATGTTGATTTTTTGCTTCGACAAATGCCAAACACTCCTGAGCAACTGCGAGTTGTGCTTGAAGAAATTATCGCAGCGTGCGATATTACTCTGACTCGTGAGGAATGGTATGAGCTGTACCTGGCGTCAGGTCATCTGCTTCCGTAGGGATTATCGATTACCAGTATTATTTTCAAAATGCTGGTAATCCTTAGAATTAGCAAGTTGCACAAAAGAATCTTCTCTTTTACGAAGTCTGGTCTCATAAACGAGATAAAGGTTCTGGCAGCTGCAGCAAGTGTTACACCAACACCAGAACCACCAGATGGAAATCCATTACTCAAACCTTTATGAGGTATTTGGATTTTCCGTTACCCAAACCACTATGAAGCACCTTTGTTTTATTCATTACAAATTAAACAAATCTGCATGTGTTCCGGTATCAACTAAAGTCAATGTTAGAACATCATTCTCCTTCAGATAAATCAATAACCAATCCGGCTGAATGTGACACTCCCTGAACCCCTGGTATTTCCCTTTTAGCTCATGGTCACGATATTTCTCTTCGAGAGGAATATCATTCTGCAGCATAGTAATAACTTTATCTAAAAGTTTCAAATCCAAGCCTCGTTTCTTTGCCAACTTAAGACTTTTCTTAAATTTCCCGGTTAGTATTAATTCATATTGCATTAATCAATCTCCTCCAAAGCCTCTGAAAAGCTAGCGTATCTCTTTGTATTAGGATCTTTGCTGATTCTCTTTGCTTCTTCCATTGCCTCTAATACTTCCGGCTTATACTGTGGCAGTTCAACACTAAAAGGAAGTCCTCCTCTTAATACGCACTGCTTTAAGAATATATTCATTGCACCGGACATATCCATTCCTAACTGTGAGAAAAGTTCACTTGCCTGTTTCTTTAAATTTTCATCTATTCTTACTTGTGTAGGTACCGTAGCCATAAAATCGCCTCCATCTCAAAATACAATACTAATATTATATGCATCTCTTATAATTATATTATACCGTTTTAATTTACATTGTCAATCATTTGTATTATTTTTATAAGGATAAAAATCCCACCTGGTAAAAATCCCACCTCCGTTTTCAGAGGTGGGATTTATTAAATTAATGCTCCGGGTATTTTATTCCACATTCTTAAGTGCGTCACTCATAGGTATCTTTCTGATTTTTCTGCTTAATATAAGCTCTACAACAAAATAACTTGCCATTCCGATGAGGAACATCTGCCAGTATATGTCAGGTTTGATATAGAAAGTGAGCCATCCTTTCATATCGCCCATAAAGAAGTAATATAGCTTCCTGATAATCAGGTATGATACAGGTAATGATAATGCCAGACAAATTGCAACCATTATAGTGGTTGACGTCATGTAAAGTTTTCTTATCTCATTATTATTGTAGCCCAGTATTTTAACCATTGAGATGGAATTACTGTTTTTCTCGATAACCACTTTGGCGAGAATGTAAATCATAATCATAAATAAAATTATTGCAAATCCATAAAACATATAGAACATTGAACCCATTGATCTTTCAAGCTGCCGGCTCATCTTTGTCAGGTCTTCTTCCGTTATTTTTGTTGCAATGTATTTTTCGTCGATATCGGTTATCTCTTTGTTGGAGAAATATCCGTTAAATGCACCATCCGGTATATTAAATTCCGCGCAGAATTCTTTTTCAGGTACGAATACGGATAATGCTGCTGGGTAGTTGTAATATCCTTTTACCTTAAAGCTGTGTTTTGTACCCGTATACTTTTCAACAAGGGTAATTGTATCTCCTTTATCTATTCCGTATTTCTCGTGATAGCCCTCGGAAATAAGAGCCCCGTCTTTTATATTAATTTTGGCATAATTACTGTTTTCGCTGATTCCGTATACAGTTATTTCTTCTTCGCTGTCATTATCAGTAATCAAGGATGTTACAAGGTATTTTTCTGCACCTTCTGTTTCTGTTGGCTGCATTGCTTTAAGAACATACTGATATTCGGCAAGTTTATTGTTTATTACGTCATCCTCGTATTTGTTTAACAATGGTGTCATCATCATTCCAAACATAAGGAGTACATTTGCAAAAATAATTCCTACAAACATCATTACATATCCTGACATATTCTGGAAAATAACCCTGATTTTAAATCTTGTAAGGAATTTGTAATGTGGTAGCTTAACGGCTTTTTTTCTCTTTCTTGAAGAAAGGTCATTTCTTATAAATCTTAACGGTTTAAGTCTTAATTTGTAACTCAGAATTACAAAATTAATTATAAGCATCATAATAAGAGGAACAACCGTAGTCTTTATAAATGCTTCGGGGCTCCACAATGTATGATATGTAGGAAGGCTGTAACTTCCGTAATACATATCTGCCATAATTTTTTTAAATACGGTATAGCCAAGAACATTACCTATTACCGCCGCAACCCCTGTAACAATGAGCGGTCCCGCCATGTAATGGATTACTATTTCGCTTCGTTTGTAACCTGATGCCCTGAGCGTTCCTATTACAGCAGCTTCAGATGCTATTGTATTGCTTATTGTTACCGCAAAGATAAATGCGATAATGGCAATTACAATATACAAAAGAAATTCTATAAGCACCTTGTCTCCACCCATATCATCTCTTGTGAACATAATTGCCTGATTGGAATACTTTGGAATGTACTTTGCAAGAGTGGTTGTTTTACTGAGTTTAAGTGAGAAATTATCTGCCCATTCTTTTTCCTGTTTCTCATCCTCAGGCTCGTTACTGTATTTCCATGAATAATCATAGTGTATAACCGCATCGTTATTTCTGCCAAAACCTTCCGGTGTTACTATTGCCACACCGAATTTAATTGAGTCAAACATTGAATCGGTGTTGTCTGAGAAAAGAGCAAGATAATCAGGAAGTGCTACAAGTCCTGTTATTTTGTATTCATAATTTCCTACGGTTATGAGGTCTCCTACTTTAAGGTCATTGTTATCGGCATACATTCTGTCTATTGCAATTTCATCTTTGCCTTCAGGAAGTTTTCCCTTCATAACACATACCGTATTTACTTCCTCACGGTTTTTGAATATCCTTAATCTGCTTGTGCTTTCACTCTGGTTTTTCTTTAAAACAGATTCTTCAATATAGAAATTCTCGTAAAGGCTGATTTGCTCATCATCTGCTATTTTTTGGATTTCAGGAGTTACTTCACCATAAATCTCAAAATTACCGTTTTCTATATTGTATTTTTCGTCACTCTTATTGACTTCTTCTATCATACTGCTGTCAGCAATGATAAAACCTGATATAAAGCCGATGGCAAGTATAAGGAAAAGAAAAATTGCTATGTATCTTCCTTTATCGCATTTGATTTCCGAAAAAATACGTTTGTTAAGTGGATTTTTCATAGCTGCCTCCTTACCATTCAAGCTCTGCTGCGGAAATTTTCTCTGTATTTTCGTAACGTTTTCTGATTTCTCCGTCTTTTAACTTAATTACAACATCAGCCATATTTTTAATGGCATCATTATGAGTTACCATAAGTACCGTATTGTTGTATTTATGATTGATTTCTTCTATAAGTTTTAGGATTTCCTTGGATGTATTGTAATCAAGTGCTCCCGTGGGTTCATCGCAAAGGAGTATATCGGGATTTTTAACTATTGCCCTTCCTATAGAAACTCTCTGCTGCTGTCCACCGGATAACTGGTTAGGTAATTTGTGTCTGTGTTCATATAAACCTAGTGTTTTTAAAAGGTCATCAATGTCTAACGGATTATCGCTAAGGTAAGCACCTACCTCTATATTTTCCTTTACATTGAGGTTAGGTATTAAATTATACATCTGGAATACATATCCGAGATGTTTTCTCCTGTAAAGAGTCAGTTTCTTTTCATCCATATCCTCTGTCTTTTCTCCGTTAATTGAGACATATCCGCTGTCGGCATTATCAATGCCTCCGATTATGTTAAGCAGTGTAGATTTTCCTGAACCTGACTGTCCGAGGAGTACGCAAATCTGACCTTTTTCTACTTCTAAATCAATTCCTTTCAAAACCTCAACACGATTTTCTTCAGTACCGTAAGATTTTCTTATTCCTTTAATTTTCAAAAACATGTTATCCTCCTTGCTGTTAGTTGCAACTAACTATATGTTATAAATAAAAGAGCTTTTTCAGCCCTTTTATTTTTTAAGAACTCTCATAGAGTTCAGAATTGCTATTACCGAAACACCGACATCCGCAAAAACAGCTTCCCACATATTGGCAACGCCGAGTGCACCAAGTATTAATACGATAAACTTGACTCCCAGAGCAAACACTATGTTCTGCTTAACAACGCCTAATGTCTTTCGTGCTATTTTAACAGTTGATGCTATTTTTCTTACATCATCATCCATTAATACAATGTCTGCTGCCTCTATTGCGGCATCGCTTCCCATGCTTCCCATGGCAATACCGACGTCTGCTCTTGTAAGCACCGGTGCATCATTGATTCCGTCACCCACAAATGCAACTTTTTCTTTGCCTGTTTTTGAGGCTAAGAGTTCTTCTACTTTCTGTACTTTATCAGATGGCAGAAGTTCTGAATATACTGTGTCGATACCAAGTTCTTTGGCTACTTCTTCTGCTGCCTTTTGTCTGTCTCCGGTGAGCATTACAACATTCTTTACGCCAACCTTCTTCATATCCGCTACAGCTTCTTTGGCACCGTCTTTGATAGTATCTGAAATTACTATCGCTCCTACAAAAGTGTTGTCATACGCAACGTATACAACTGTTCCGCCGGATTTATGTTCTTCATACGCAATACTGTGGGATTTTAAAAGTTTACCATTGCCGACAAGTGTTTCTTTACCGTCAAGTAAAAGCTCCACACCATGTCCGGAAATCTCTTTAACGTCTTTAATCCTGTCTGTATCAATCTTATTGTCATAAGCCTCTTTAATTGATGCAGCTATAGGATGTGTTGAAAAACTTTCGCCGTATGCCGCTATTTCAAGAAGCCTTTCTTCTGATATTCCTGAAGCTACAATTTCCGATACCTTAAATTCACCTTTGGTAAGTGTTCCTGTTTTATCCATTACAATGGTTGTTACTTCCGCAACAGCCTCAAGGAAATTACTTCCCTTTACAAGGACACCTATTCTTGATGCCGAACCGATTCCGCTGAAAAATCCGAGAGGAACCGATATTACGAGGGCACAAGGACATGAAATTACAAGGAAGATGCAGGCTCTTGTTATCCAGTCACCCCAGTTTCCTGTTATTATGGATGGGATGATGGCAATTATAACTGCCGCTATTGTAACAACAGGGGTGTAATATTTTGCAAATCTTGTAATGAAGTTTTCGACTCTTGCTTTCTTGGAGCTTGCATTTTCCACAAGTTCAAGAATCTTAGCTACCGTTGAATCCTCAAAAGCCTTTGTTGTCTTTACTTTAAGTGTTCCGCTGCCGTTTACGCATCCGCTGACAATCTCGTCACCGGCCTTGGCACTTCTTGGAACAGATTCTCCGGTAAGTGCTGCCGTATCCAGCATGGAATTTCCTTCGATAATCACTCCGTCAAGAGGAACTTTTTCGCCCGGTTTGATAACAATGATACTGCCGATTTCAACATCATCAGGATCAACCTGCTTTAATTCACCGTTCTCTTCAATATTGGCATATTCAGGACATATATCCATCATCTCTGATATGGACTGACGGGATTTGCCAACCGCATATCCCTGAAAAAGTTCACCTACCTGATAGAAAAGCATTACCGCTACGGCTTCTTCAAATTCCTTTACTCCGAATGCTCCGAATGTGGCAATCATCATAAGGAAATTCTCATCAAATATCTGCCCGTGGCTGATATTTCTTGCCGCTTTAATAACTATGTCATAACCGATTATGATATAAGGAACTAAATAAATTCCGCCAAGTATCCATTCGTCAGGCAGTTTATCAAATACCCCAAGATGTTCCAACACAAAAAGCGGAACAAATATTACGAAGGACACTATTATTCTTGTCAGTGTCTTTTTCTGCTTGCTGCTCATATATGGTCAGCCCTTTCTTAACATTCAATCTTACAGTCAGGTTCTACCTTGGCACAAACTGCCACAACTTCTTTCATAATTTCATCAAACCTGTCATCATCGGCTTCAAGAACAAGTTTCTGTGTCATAAAACTTACACTTGCATCCTTAACTCCTGAAATTTTCTTGATACCTTCTTCCATCTTTGCTGCACAGTTTGCGCAATCCAAGTCGATAAGTTTAAATTTTTTCTTCATAATAATAATCTCCTTACGCAAAAAACTTTATTTGTTTTCTTCTTCCAGATGGTCTCTTCCCTGACCAATAATAAGCCGTACATGTTCGTCAGCCAGACTGTAAATAACTGATTTACCATCACGTCTGCATGAAACAAGCCTGTTCTGCTTAAGTATTCTAAGCTGGTGTGAAATAGCGGACTGATTCATATTAAGTGCCGTTGCTATATCACATACACATGCTTCCGATTCAAACAGAACATACAAAATTCTGATTCTCGTTGAGTCACCAAATACTTTAAAAAGTTCTGCCAGATCATAGAGCTCATCTTCGTCCGGCATATCCATATTAATTTTCTCCAGTACATCTGAATGTATATGCACCGCTTCACAACACTCAACATCATTAATTGCCATAATTTCACTTCCTTTTCAAAAAAATGAACATATGAATTACTGTTCATATGTTCATAATATCATTATTAATTTATTTGTCAACTGTTTTTTTATTTATTACAGTTTTTCCTCATAGTCTACGTCAATAATATCTTTATCTTTTCCACCCATTTTCTTTGCGATATGAAGTGTAATAAAGACATCGGTTACACCACCGAATATCATTCCTATTCCTATGATGGTTACAAGTAATTTCATGGTATCAAACGGATTGCATACAACAAGTACGCCAAGGGCTATATTAATAATTGCCGCAATCAGAAGTATAAGCCAGCTTGGGCTTTTTACCCTTGCCATATCAATAGTTTCCTGAAGCTTGCTGCATCCGCTGATTATTATAATAATTCCTAATATAAGCGGCAGAAGTGAAATAACAACTTCGACTTTAAGAATGGTACATACACCCAGCGTAATTGCTACAAGTCCTTTTAAGAAATCGTTTTTCATAAAGTTATCTTCTGTTTTCCTTCTTATATAAATTATAATTGAGACAATTCCCATAAGGAATAATGCTGCACTTACAAGATAACCAATCATCCTGAGTGTGGTTCCCGGGAAAATAACAAGTATCACACCTACTACTGCCGATAAAATACCCATTACAATATTATCAATTTTGTATTCTTTAATCTTTTCGTTCATGTTATCAATCCGCCTTTCTGAATTATTTTAAAAGCTCTTTGAGCATATCATTGACCATGGCAGGATTAGCTTTGCCTTTCATGGCTTTCATAGTCTGTCCTACAAGGAAGCCTATCGCCTTTTCCTTACCGCTTCTGTAATCTTCTACAGACTGTGGATTAGCTGCAATAACGTCTTCAACAGTCTTTTTCAATGCACCTTCATCATTAACCTGCTTAAGTCCGTTTTCTTCAACATATTTAACAGGGTCAATATCCTCGTCAAATATTTTTTCAAATACTTCTTTGGCTACAGAACTGTTAATGCTTCCGTCATCAGTTAATTTAATAAGTGCGGCAAGATTAGCAGGTGAAAAACTGATATCCGATACATCCATTGATTTTTCTTTGATAATTCTCATAGTCTCAACCATAAGCCAGTTGGAAACCTTTTTAGGATTATTACAGATTGCTGTTGTCTGTTCAAAAATATCCGCAAGTTTCTTTGAATCTGTGAGGATTTCAATATCGTAATCAGGAATACCGAATTCTTCTTTGTATCGTTTCATCTTCTCTGTCTTAAATTCAGGCTGCCTGCTTCTTATCTCTTCAAGCCACTCATCACTGATGTGTATTGGAACAAGGTCAGGATCCGGGAAATATCTGTAATCCTGTGCATCTTCTTTTGAACGCATTGCATAGGAATATTCTTTATCGTCATTCCAACGTCTTGTTTCCTGAACTACTTTTTCACCTGATTCAATCAAATCAATCTGTCTGTTCTTTTCAGCTTCTATTGCCCTTTCAATGGCACTGAAGGAGTTAAGGTTCTTTGTCTCGGTTCTTGTTCCGAATTCTGCAGTTCCCACTTCCCTTACTGAAAGATTGACATCGGCTCTCATTGAACCTTCCTGTAATTTACAATCAGATGCACCGAGATACTGGATTATAAGTCTTAATTTTTCAAGATATGCAATTACTTCTTTGGCACTTCTCATGTCAGGTTCCGATACGATTTCGATAAGAGGTACGCCCGAACGGTTAAAATCCACAAGGGATTCTCCGGACCAGTCATCATGTACCAGCTTGCCTGCATCTTCCTCCATATGAATCTCATGGATTCTTACCGGCTTGACAGTTCCGTCTTCTAATTCAATGTCAACGTGTCCGTCCCTGCATATAGGAAGATATAACTGCGAAATCTGATAGTTCTGTGGGTTATCAGGGTAGAAATAGTTCTTTCTGTCAAATTTACAATCCTTTGTAATGTTACAGTTGGTTGCAAGTCCTACTGCTGCCGCATATTCAACAACCTTTTTATTAAGAACAGGAAGTGAACCCGGCATACCTGTACAGACAGGGCATGTATGTGTATTAGGTGCTCCGCCAAAAGCAGTGGAGCATCCGCAGAAAATTTTTGTTTTGGTTGCAAGTTCTACATGAACTTCAAGTCCGATGACTGTTTCATATTCTTTTGCCATAATCCGCTCCTCCTATTCAAACTTTCCTCTTGCCTGTTCATAAGCGAAACCGGCACGAATAAGATTCTTTTCTTTAAAGCAGTCTCCGATAAACTGTACTCCGATAGGGAGTCCGTCGGAATCTTTACCGCAAGGTACACTTAATCCCGGAAGCCCTGCAAGATTTAAAGAAATAGTATATATATCGCCAAGATACATCTTAATTGGGTCTGATAAAGATGAACCAATCTTTGGTGCTGTGGTAGGTGCCACAGGTCCGATTAAAAGATCATATTTTGCAAAGGCCTCATCAAAAGCTTTCTTAATAAGAGCTTTTACTCTTAATGCTTTAAGATAATATGCATCATAATATCCTGAACTTAATACGAATGAACCAAGTAAAATTCTTCTCTTAACCTCGGCACCAAATCCTTCAGAACGTGTTCTTTTATACATGCTGTGGAGGTCATCATAATCTTTTGCCCTGTATCCGTATTTTACACCGTCAAATCTTTCAAGGTTAGAGCTTGCCTCTGCGGCTGCTATGGTGTAATAGGTAGGAATTGCGTAATCTACTAAATCCAAGTCAAATTCCTCAACGACGGCGCCCTTTGCTTCCAATGTCTTTGCAACATTAAGGACGGCTTCTTTTACTTCAGGGTCAAGTCCTTCTCCGAAATAAGTTCTTGGAATACCGATTTTCATTCCTTTTACATCATCTGTAAGCGCAGATGTAAAATCAAGGTCGTCCCTCTTCATAGATGTGGAATCCTTCTTGTCATGGCCTGCTATTACTTCCATAATAGTTGCGCAGTCCGTAACATCCTTGCAAAGAGGTCCAATCTGGTCAAGTGACGAACCGTAAGCGATAAGCCCGTATCTTGACACAGTTCCGTATGTTGGTTTCATGCCTACAACACCGCAGTATGATGCCGGCTGCCTTATTGAGCCACCTGTGTCCGAACCCAATGCAAAGAAACATTCCTCTGCTGCTACCGCTGCTGCCGATCCGCCTGATGAACCTCCCGGTACATGTTCCTCATTATGAGGATTTTTGGTAATTCCAAAAGCAGAAGTCTCTGTGGTAGAACCCATGGCAAATTCATCCATGTTGGTCTTGCCGATAATTACCGCACCTGCTTCTTTTAATTTATTAACTGCTTCTGCCGAAAAAGAAGGAACAAAATTATAAAGTATTTTTGAAGAACAGGTTGTAAGCATATCTTCGGTACACATATTGTCCTTAATTGCTACAGGCACGCCTGCAAGCGGTCCTGTAAGTCTGCCTTCTTCAATTTCCTTCTGCACTCTTTTGGCTTCATCCAATGCTTTTTCTTTATCTATGGTAACGTAACAGTTAAGTGCGTCTTCTCTCTCATCGATTTTATCAAGAACCGCCTGCATTGCTTCCACAGCCGTTACTTTACCGGCTTTGATTTCCTTAGAAAGTTCTACTGCCGTTAAATCAAGTAAACTCATGTTGTTCCTCCTTTCTATTCTACTGTCTTAGGCACAATAAATGCGTCATCATTACGTTCCGGAGCGTTACGGAGTGTGGCTTCGCTTCCGTCTCCGTTAGTTATCTCGTCTTCTCTCATTACATTTGATACAGGGAAAATATGGGACATCGGCTCAACGCCTGTTGTATCAAGTTCTCCGAGTTTGTCAATGTAATCAAGCATACTTGCCATATCCTTCTTGGCATTTTCCTTATCTTCATCAGACAATTCAAGTTTAGCAAGTATACCGACATATTCTATTGTTTCATCGCTAATAACATTTGCCATTCTTTTACCTCAAATTAATCTCTTACTTTAATATGAACTTCTCTGAGCTGCTGCTCTGTTACTTCGTTAGGTGCTCCGCACATAAGATCCTGTGCAGTTCCGCTCATTGGGAATGCTATTACTTCACGGATATTTTCTTCATTTCTGAGAAGCATAATCATACGGTCAACGCCCGGAGCCATTCCTGCATGTGGTGGTGCACCGAACTGGAACGCATTGTACAATGCGCCAAATTTTGCCTTTAATACTTCTTCATCATAACCTGCGATTTCAAATGCTTTAACCATTATCTGCATATCGTGGTTACGGACTGCTCCTGATGATAATTCTACACCGTTACATACGATATCATACTGGTATGCAAGGATATCGAGAGGATCTTTGGTATTAAGTGCTTCAAGTCCGCCCTGTGGCATTGAGAATGGATTATGTGTAAATCCGATTTTCTTGGTCTCAGGATCTTTTTCAAACATTGGGAAGTCATTTACATAACAAAATCTGTATGCGTTCTTCTCAATTAAATCAAGCTTTGTTCCCAGCTCTGTACGAATCTGTCCTGCAAAAAATGCTGCTCTTTCTTCCTTATCAGCCATAAAGAAAATTGTATCGCCTGTGCCAAGTCCTGCGATTGTCTTAAATTCTTCTTTAAGCTCATCCGGGATAAACTTATCAATAGGTCCCTTGTAACTTCCGTCTTCAAGTACCTCAAGGTATCCAAGCCCGCCCATTCCGATTCCTGTTGCGAACTTGAGAAGCTTCTCATGGAAGCCTTTTGACATATTGGCATGAACCTTGATTGCTCTTACAGTCTTGCCAATAAATGGCTTAAATGTACATTTCTGGAAGAAATCCGTTACATCTATAATTCTGAGTGGGTTACGAAGGTCAGGCTTATCCGAACCAAACTCAAGCATTGCCTGCTTATAGCTGATAATAGGATAAGGTGCTTTAGTTACTTCATATCCTTCAGGTGCAAATTTTTCAAATGTTGATGTTAATACTTCTTCACCGATTTTGAATACGTCTTCCTGTGTTGCGAAGCTCATTTCAAAATCCAACTGGTAAAATTCTCCC
>ULMC01043098.1_pt1 | contig 19092 bp, 15 predicted proteins | sample 1951541 | NCBI WGS metagenome assembly ULMC01 (sample SAMEA4835539, study PRJEB28245) | human gut metagenome | biome: gut microbiome; material: fecal sample | place: Denmark | collected 2008 | reverse complement strand
CCACCGCCGTAGCGCTCATCAAACTCTTCTGACTCAAGAATTTCATCTTCGATAAATTCCATGAGCTTCTTTGCGCCTCTATGCACTTTTTCTGCGCATTCATAAAGCTTATCAGCCTGGCGCTCTTTAATTTTAATTATAGTAGGCATATTTTCTACAAAATTATATGTTTAACTTTTCTTTACAGGGCTTCCCAACTGCTCTAATAAAGAGGCCATCATACCTTTCATTTCAGATTGTGACTTGTAAAGTTCTTTCAGCTGTGTTTTTAATTCACTGTTTTCCTTTTCGAGCCTTTGCCTTTCTGCTATTTCAGGATTTAGTGTGACCATTATGTTCTTGCAACTTTCGATAATCTGCCTATGAGCATTGATAACCTCATCTGCGATAGCAACTTCGCTACTATGCATGTATGCTGCTACTTCTGCATTTACAGCATCTCTATTACAAGATACAAACAGCCCATTACCACAATCCTGAATATCAGTAGAGGGAGTTAGGCCTTCAATAGGCTGAACTTTGTCTCCTATTTTAATGGACAAATCTACGACTTGCTCTTGCTGTTGAGGCATAAAGCCAGCATAAGGCTGCCCTGGAGTTGGAATTGGATATTTCTGCCGTATTTTAGGCTCGGCGATAACCTGTCCTATCTCCAATTTAGGAGAATTATCTTTATGAAAGATATAAACTGTACTGCCAGTTCTTAGATTTTGAAAAGCCATATAGTTAATAATTTTTAAGTCATTATATTAAGCTGCAGAAGTTGGGAAAATATAAAGTATCTTATCTTCAGAGTCATAAATAGCCAAGTATACGCCAGAACGAGTAAAGTCAGCTACAGTCATAGCCACGCCAGTATTATAATTAATGGCCGCTTGATTGCCGCCATTAGCAGTAAATACTACAGGCAATGTATCTGTTGTACCGGCTGGAATTAAAGGTAATTTAAATAAAATCAGTCCAATAAATGGTGCGTTAAGGAACGCCTGATTTTGAAATACAAATTGTACCTCTGTAGCCGCTACATTTACTCTGGTTGCTTCTAAGCGGGGAATTCCTTGACTATTAGCCAAAATCAAAGGATTAATAGGATATGACATAGTTGCCTCCTTTCCTATTAACCCCAACCACCATTATTACCGCAGTTATATCCGTAACCCCAAGGATAACCATAGCCACCAAACGCACCACATGCGCCATATGCAGCAGGCGATACCTGAAGAGGAATGTTAAAGCCAGTATTGACTTTTACATAATTATCTCCGCAAGGAATTACCTTAGTCTCAGGCAAGTGGCACTTAATGCCTGCAATCTCTGTATTAAGAGAACTGATGCCAGCATTCAAAGGAGCTACGGCCTGGCCAATCATCTGAGCAAAAGCAGCTGACTGCTGTGCATTATTGATGATAACAGCCTGTTCAGCAATTCGGCGGTCACGCTCAGAAATTTCGCGCTGCATTTCACGCATCTCAGCAGCACGCTGGCCAGCGAGAATTGACTCGGTAGATGCCTGAATAGCTTTTTCAATGTTACAAGTCTGGTCACGAGTTGCATAGCCAACATCAGCAAATCCACGTTCAACACTACGATTAACATTATTAAGCTCTCCTTGCAATGCAATAGTCTGGTCTTTGATACCTGTTTTGATATCACAGCAGCAGTTGCAGATTTGCTGAGTAAGAGCCATATTGCCTTGTTGAATTGAGTTGATAATCTGCTGGCCAGTCATACCAACCTGATTACCTACATTGCATACCTGGCTAGCAACTTGCTGGATAGCAGCTTGTACCTGACCAACAGAGCAGTTCAAAGTGCTTGCCAGCTGGCTAATATCAATGCCATTGCGCTGAATTGCGTCCATAAGCATCTGGCGCTCTGTGCTATTATTGTTATTACCAAACAAACCATTGCCATTTCCTCCGAAGATTGCGGCGATGACAATAAGAGCGATAATACCATCCCAGCCATTTCCAAATGAGCCATTTCTGTTTCCACACAAAGCCATTACTGCATTGGCATCAAGGCCTTTAGACTGACAAGCGGATGCAAGCATACCTGCAAGGAAGTTATTCCCACTACCTCCACTGTCCGGAACTACGATTGTCTTTTCGACATCAAAATTTCCCATAATTTTAGAAATTTTTAATCGTTAATACTTAAATTAATTATAAGCAGACGCCTCTCTAGAAAAGGCTATTTTAATTACTGCTACAATTCATTAAACCCAAAACGATTTGACAGTGATAATTTTACGATATTTCTTACTTTTTCTCTCTGGTCATTGCTCATTTCCTGATAACCAAAGTTAAAAGGTGTCTTCGCTATGCTCGTATCAGGTTTCCATTCCACTGACGTGAAAGATACACCATACATTGGAGCAATGTATGTTTCAAATAGCGTACCACCTAACGCATAAATAGGCAATCCGTTGTCTGGATGCAAATTATCAGATGCTAAGTCTTTTGCGTCTTCTGTGTTAATGGTTGGTTCTCTTCGCAATGACCACATTGTCGCTCCTCCTGGAGACACATTATAAATACCACTTAAAGCCATGAACTTCTGCGTGTTTTCGTAATTCAATTGTTGCCATTGTTTTTGTCCATCCTGCGATTTTGGGTACGGACTTAAATTGCCGTTTACTCCAGGAGTATAAGAACAATTAAAAGCAATAATTGTATCAAAGTTACAATTCCTTTTTACAATACTTACAAGTTCTGACCAATATGGCTCCCACTCTTGCTCCCATTTAATAGCTTGATACGCGCCTTGTTGAAACTCAATTATATCCCAACCTTCGTTCAGTGTATCTTTAAAATTAGCGGTAGTTTTCTCCCAATCTGAACCATTAGTTGATTTCCAACAGTCAACGGCTTCGTTGTTTTTGTACCTATCAATCCATTGAGAGAAATATGCACCACCTGTGTAAAAACCAGTAATTTCAGCATTGATGCCCGCTGATTGAATTATCTTATTCAAATACCACCATGCACACATGTTCCAAGAAGAACCGAAGCATAACAATCGTAATTTCTCAGACTTATCTCTACGCCTTATTGGCACATTGAATATTTGAGGAATACCGCCAATATTTTGTGCTGTAGCAACAGCCCATGTGCCATTTTTTCTTACATATTCTTTATCGTCTTTTGGGGCTTCTTCAACATAGTCCTTACTGTCAATATCGTATAGTGTTCCAGTATTCTTCAATATCATTGGCTGTATATTTTGAGAGTCTTTTGAGGATAATATTGTGCCATCAATCGCCATAAGAAGTAGTGTGTCAATCACTACATTCATATAAAATGTTGGTTCAGACCTACCGCCTAATTTTATGGCCAATCTAAAATATTCAATTCCGCCTTTATATCGTGGGCCACGGTATTGATAATTATACGTATTACTATAAGTTTCCTCTTTGCTTTCTCTAAAATATATAACAAACCTTGCATCATTCTCCTCACCAAAACCATATCCGTTATACGCACGTAACTGAGGTTGTCTGCTATCCCACCATGACGGTTTACCATCGGGAAACTCAAACCATATATCTTTCAATGTTCTACCAATTAAACTCAGGTCTGCTGTTACATCAGATAAATTCCCGCCAAATCTATCGAACCACGGCAATGTAGGTGGAAATTCTTGTAATTGTCTGACTTGATTTTTTACAACGTCATCATCTTCAGACGCACCTATATTTTTCCAATTAGAAGCAGTTGTCCATGCTGATGTACTTGAACCGACAAATTGTTCAGTAACGCTTGTTGTTGCATCTGTTTTATAGGTTATAATTAATCCAAATTTTCTTATATTAGTTGGTACTGCACTTCTTGCTGTTGTCGCTGTATAGTATGAACCCGATAATGGCTTTCTGTAGTCTAAATTATATAAACTCTCCCCATCTACAATCTGTTTAATAGTATTATTCAAATGCCTAAATGAGTAAATATTATAGAAATTATTACTACCGTAAACGTAAAAACAGAAAGAAATAAAACCATCTTGAGTGAATGTATAATCAATTTTCTTCTCATTTATTGTTTCAGTGACAGCTCCATTTGAATTATATATTACGCAAGCAGTTGTTCCTTCAGATGTCGGTATTAGAGAAAAATCTGCGATGAAACTATCTCCTTTAGTAATAGGCACTTTGTAATATGTAAGCCAACTACTTGTATCTTTTAGTGTTCCATCAGTTCTAAGACTTTTATTTGTATTTTTAAGGTCATCAGCTAATGTTATTTCTCTACCACGTTTCTCTATTTTAGAAAACTGTTCCTGCGTTGCGAACCCAGTTACTTTTTTGGTCCAGCTACCTTTCCACTCTAATATTACTGCTTCGCCATCGGCAATAGCTATACCATTAAAATTAGCATATGTTCCAACTCTTGTGGCCAAATAAAATACATTACCATCAGGAGTACCTGGATTTGTTGACGGCGTAGCAATTCCGGCAAATGTAGAATTTTCTCCTACAGAACTTACTATGCTATTAAGTACATTCTGAAGAAGTTGTCCGGTTATTTCTTGATTTCCATTAGTTTTTATAATTTTAGCAATTGCTGCTTTTAAATCACTCCATTTTGCCATATTTATTATTCTGTTTTAAAATCATTATTAAAGTCTCTATTAAAATTTCCTCCAGATAAACTAGGAGTATATCCACCTATATTAGCAATTACAGTATCTGTTTCAAACTCGCATTCTACAGCAGCTAAATCTCCTTGGTCTTCCCATTCTGGTTCCATACTAAATGCAGTCAAATCATAGGTCTGGAGCTTGCTTGTTATCTTTTTAGTTTCACATAACCTTACAATTCTCAGGGCATCACATAAATATTCTGGTGCCAAGAATGTGAACTTATATATTTTTTTACTTACTTGGCTTTCAACAAAAGTATAGCCCATTCGCTCTGTGGCTTCTTCTTCAAAATCATATTCTGGTTTACCGACTTGCGTATTTAAGTAACACTTAAACTTAAAGCTGTCAGAAAAATCGACAACACCGTTTTTAAGTTCAAAATTATATGAATTACTGTATTCGAGTAATAAGTAGTCATCTACCTTATTACAAACTGTAAATACGTCTGAATATATAGTTCCAAGGCCAGATACATATATTGCTAGATAATATCGACCTTCGTACTTTATTCCGATTACTGGAAGAGTTCCAGGATATTTAAGAAGCTTGAAGCCAGTATATGACTTAATAACTAAGCCATTTTCTTTCATGTTAGTAGTAATATCTGTGTATTTACCAGTATTAAAGTCATATAGCCTAACCCAATTCACTGATGTTCCACTAGCTAAAACTACTTGAAATGGCAATAACATATTTCTATAGGTTATAAGCTGATAAACCTGGCCAAATGCGTAGTCTTTACGATGATTTTGCAGTGCAAGATTATCGTAAAAAGGCAATGGCGATATGTTATTATTTACTAACTTCATGCTGTAAATTTAGTGATTATAAATAATATATAAAAATTTTCTAACGTATTTAACATAAGCATTATTCCGGCCTGTAAAGCAGATATACTTTAGCCATTCTAGTGTCTAAACTGATAGACATTTCATCTATTTTTCCATTCCCAAAGGAGGTTTTAATAAGTTCCAATTCATCTAAATCTTCTTCTGTAGGAAATTCTATAGTGTGCTTCATGCATTTTTTAATATCTCTTGCATATATATTTCCAATTACATTAGACTCTAAGTTTGATGCTGGCATATCCCACATATACATATTTTGTAAATATATCCACGATGCATACCAGTTTTGTGCTATAGCTTTATAACTATTGCCATTTTCATCAATAAGACCATCTATAGTAAGAATTGGTAATTCAAGTAGTGAACCATTTTTTACAGGACATAAAAGTGCAAAACCGTCTTCTGAAAAGTTTGTTGGATTAAATAACATATAATCCACATCAGATGAAAACTGTCCAATGTTTATTTCTTCTGTTTTATCTTTTTGTATATAATTAGATTTCACATCAATGGTTACACCACCAAACAAATCGGTTACATCGTCCATCCATGCAAATTCGTATCGCTGATTTAGGTCTGATTTTTCAAACTCTACTTCAGATTGGAAATAAGATGATAGCTTCTTATTAAATTGGTCTGTAAGTTTAGTAAAATCAAGCTGATAGCTTGACCTACTAGAATAGCTTCCACCATTCATAAAGAAGTATACGTGCTCTATTTTGAATTTATTGTCTTCAATATACCAATAACATCTAAAGCAATCACGCAACATTTTCATAAGCTCTTCGAGTGAAGTTTCAGCTTTCTGAGCAGGCTGGTCATAATCACCTTTTAATATATTGGTTTTTTGTGTAATATACACATAAAATCTTGCTAATCCTAGTGGATTAGTTGTGCCATATAAAAATTGGCTATATTCTGCAGTTGGCTCATGTGATAATGTAGGGTCTATTTTCTTGAGAATAGCCTTTATGGCCGCGCCAATAGAATAACTATCTTTTAATACATACTGTTTTCTTAATTTTTCTTCAAAATATTCATAAAAACTATCATATACATACCACAGTGAAGCATTTGCCCATGAATTTTTGCTAATAGGCAAAGGTCTTCCTAAACCTGTACTACTAGGAATAAACTGGTTAGTAAAATACTGTCCGTAATCATTTAGACCATATTTTGTTGGCTCATCTACTGCTCTAGAAGTACAAAAGAATAAACCTCCTTTTAAGCCAATACATTTTTTATAGTTTCTATTATCAGTGACAAAATCATCTGATGGTAAATCATAGGTATTTTTAACACCTTCTGAGTCTTCTACAGTATCTACATCACAAAGTAAGCGCCTATATATTCTATATGTAAACAAATTACTTATAGTACATGAGTTTTTAGCATTTTCCACATCTATTAGTTTAGAGGTATATCTTAAGTGTTTATCATTAGTGTAATCTCGGTCTTCTGAAAACAGCGTTTCATCATCGATATTAACAGCTGTTTCAGATTTATATAGTACTTTATTATCTGAATTTCTTTTTATCATAATAAAGTAGCTTACATCTGTAAATGGTGGTTGAGCATCAGGATTTTTCTCTAAATAGCAAGTATAGCCATTCCAGTTGCTATAATAACCATTAGTTCCGGCATATACGCCATTAACACCTGCTTCGTTAGAATTTCCTATGTAAAATTCATTACCAGATTTTATATAGGAAAAATAGAAGTTATTTATAAGCGCAGCATTGTCATCTACGCTTTCATTCACATCATCTTCCCAATAGGTACCACCGAAGAAATTAGTTATAGAATTGGCACCACGGACATAAACTTGCATGAGTGAGCGTTTATGCAAGTTTATTTTTGATATTTCAGGAGCAAGTTTTATAAGGTCATAAGTATTTTCATATTTATTCATGACCTCTGTATATCCATCTACTGTTGTAGTTTTAAGTTCACATTTCTTTTTATCGTGGTCAAACTTGCAATCAGTTTTATTAAATTCACCTTTATAGTACTCAACCCATTTTTTAGAAGTTCTATTATATTTATCAATAATAAATATGAGTTGGTCCTCAAGACTTGACTGCTTAACAATTTCATAAGCATCGCCAAACAGGTTGATTTTACCATCCATAGAAATACGGAAAAATTCTTGCCCACTCTCTTTGGCGTATTTCTTATTTAAGTCCTTAAAATGTGGCTCTACACTTTCAACAAAGTAGATAAAATTGGTATCTTTCTTTGCTACAAAATTTGTATCGAGTGAAGTAAATCGTACGGCCCAATATTTTGCATTAGAAGGCGGAGTTATAATCTCATTATTTACATCCGCTAAAGTCTTAGAAGATATGAAATTCTGGTTTTTATCATAAAAGAAAATAGCGTTATAATCGTAATAAGATATTAAGTTGAAAAATATCTGTTTGCTGGTCTCTAAACTATTTTTATAAGGTGACGCATATATTCCTGATGATGCGTTATGATAAATATTTCCATTTCTATCTATATCAGTATCTTGTGACAAATATGTAGTACTCAATTTGCCTATATAGAAATTATATTTAGGAGGTACCATATTAGTTCTTTATTATTCGTTTAACATTTTTACGTTGCATAACCACAGTTCCATCAGGCATTGTATAATACCTGATTTCATTCTGTTTTCTAATACTCCGCACATCATTCTCTATTTTAGAGAGGTCAATACTATTATTAGAATTAAGAGAAATACTCAATCCTTCAGAATTAGCAAAGGCATTCAAATACTTATCTTCAAACGTTCCTTTATTGAGGCTATCAACAACATCTGGAAGTATTTTTCTATATTTCCTTGTTCGTTTTTTATTGATAATTGCTAATGCCTCACCGCCTTCTGCTCTCATACGGCGCTTCTTTTTATTCTCTGTGCCCAAGTCAATATCATTGCCTGATGCATGCGAGCCTCCTTCTAAGAACTCAAGACCGCCCTCACCATATTCCTCTGATTGACTTGCTGTCACTTGTTTAGCTTTAACTTTCGCAACAGCAAATGAGGTCCACATCGTAGCAATAGCAGCCAATGCAAGGGCTGGGCCGACGATAGGTATCGAAGAGAATGAGCTCCATAAATTAGCAGAAGCAGTAATAAGTGAAGATGCTTGAATTACAGTATTAAGATTTTCTTGACGCTTTTGAGCAGCAGCAAGCATTTTCTGTTTTTCTTGCTGGTTTTTCTTTTCTTGTTCAAGTTCTTTTTTAGCTGTTGCTACGTTGTTAGCATATCCATTATTTCTTGCTTCTACTTCTGCATCGTAAGCGCTCTGTGCAGCTTCTACTCTTTTTTCTGCAGCTTCTACAGCTTGTTCTGCTAATTGAACTTCGGCATCCATTATAGACTGAAGTTGTTCAATTACTATATTAACTGCATCTCCAAGAGCATCTATCTGGTCATCGCTAAATCCAAGCTTTTCAAGTAAAGTACCTCCTAAACCTTTTTTGCCAATATTCATTATGAAGTTATCAAGCTCAGATAATTCACGGTCTATTCCTTTTACGGTAGATTTAGCAGCATCTATTTGAGCTTGACTCCAATCAAGTCCACCAGACTCAGCAAGTCTTATCTGTTCTTGCCATCTGGCTTTTTCTTGCTCAAGCTTAAATCGTGTTATTTCTGTTTCACTTCGCTTAACTTCATTGAATATAGCTTCATCTAAAGCCTGTTGCTCATCAAAGCTGGTCATTTGGAATGACCCTTTAGTTTGAGCTGCAGACTTATCAAACTGTGCATTTATTACAGATGTACTTACTTGCTGTTCTGCGGGTTTAGCAGCATTTTGTGCTAAAGCTAATTGTCTACGTACTTCATTTTGCTGAAGTAGCAGATTAAGTTCATCTTCACTGCCTTTTTTAACAAGCTCAAGCTGATTTTCAATATCGCGCTCTCTTGCATCTAAGATTTTCTGGTCATACTCACTCCACAGCTCAAGTTTTTTCTTGTTGAGCTCAATAAGTATTTCTTCTTCAGAACGAGCTTGGTCATCTCCTGCCTCTAATAATCTCTTATTAGTATCAAGTATCAAGACATATTCCAAATCAAGATTTTCTTCCATAAGCTTACGCTCTTCTACTAATGAGGCTTCCATCTGAGAAGCATCGCGTGTAACTACTACATTGGTAGTTACAGTAGACTCTTGATTTTGAGCTGCTTCAGTTGCTGCGCTAGTATCAGTAGGATTTATAGTATTACGCTGTGCCTGTAAAGAAGCAACTTTTTGCTCATTTTGAATTTGTTGTAACTGGAGGTCTAATGCTCGTAAATTATTAGCAATAGTCTTAGTTATAAGCTCTTGCTGCCTATCAATTTGTTTCTTTTGGTCCTCAGTAAGCTTTTTATATTTTCCATCTACATTTTTAACATATTCTTCATTAAGACGATACATCTCACGAAGCTTATTATTTTCATCCTGGACCTGGTCAGCTGCAGCTTTACGCCTTTTAGCATATTCATCTTTAAGTAATTCAGTTACACTTTTTTCGTATTCTCTTTGTATTTTTATATCATTCTGATTTATAGTACGAGTTAAATCACGCGGTTCTCTACCATCACCAGCAGTTCTCGCTTTACCAAATAAGCCTAAAGCTTTAACTAATTCATCTGCTGCTGTATTATATCCATCTGCCAAATCAAAAAATGCATCACCTTCTTTTTCTAAAGCATCACGCTCTCTTCTTAAAGAAGCTATATTTTCTTCTCTCTGTTGATTACGCCTTTTAGCTAATCTTGTTTCAAGTGATAAATCAGATTCTGGTCCAACAAAACCTGCTCCAACAGCACTAAAATAATCAGATGTAGTTTCAAGAAAAGTAGAAGGTTGTTGCTCTTTTAATAAAGCCTCTTCATTTTTCTGTAAGGCCTCTTCATACTTTTGTGATGCCAATGACATAGCGGCAGTTGCTCTTGCTCTAAGTTTTAGTGCTTCAAGAATTTGAGGCGTTCCGCTATTGAATGCAACTTCTGCATCATTTACATCATTTACTGCTATTCCAAGTTTATTGAACTCAGATACATTGTCTTTTACCCATTGTAGTCGTTGTTTATCATCAGTTAATTTTTCCCACTGAGATGTTAATTTCCTAAATGCTACAACATTATCACCGTATCCTCCTGTATTCTTCTTAAGTTCTTCTGTAAGAGCTTCTAACTGTTCTCTAAAAGACATAACTTGCTTTTCGGCCTTAAAAAGATTAGCAATCCAGTTTATTATGTCTTGGCCAAACATCGAAAATACAGTAAGTAATATAACAAGTACAGTATTCCAGCCAAATAAAGCTTTAACTATTGAGCCTGTTACGCTTATAGTTGCTTTACCTTCTGCTTGTAAAAGTTTATTCTGAGCACGTAATCTGTTAATTTCATCAACTACCATAGGTATATTGTTCGATATACCTAAGAAGAATGTATTAAGTGATACGGCAGCAGCAGGTAATTCTCGTACTACTTGAGAAATAGAAATACCTAAACCATCCCATGTTTTTTGATAATGACCTACAGACAATCTATAATTGCCTGTAGCTTCTTGCAATTTTATCATCTGCTGATAAATTGCATTTGTCTCAGCTTCAAGCTTTTTACCAGAGTCAGCAGCTTCTCTCTCAGCTGCAGACATTTGGTTAAGCCGTATTTTATTTAATGCATATTGAGCTGAAAGTCTATTATAAGAACCTTCTGCAGAATTAGCAATTGTAGCCTGTAATTGAGCAATCTGATTTGCTTCTCGTATCTGGGTTGAATAGAGTTTAAGCTGCTGATTTTCTTCTGACTGAGCATAGGCAAGTTTCTCTTGAGCCTGAGCTAATGGGTCTACTGTAGCTTTCTGCTGTTTTCTAGCAGAAGTAAGCTCAGCAATTTTAGCTTTTAACTCAAGTAATCTTTTACCTTCATTTGACTGTAAATAAGCTAATCTTTGCTCTGCCTTTTCTACTTCAGACAGAGTTTGGATATGAGGCTTCATTTGGTCATCAAGGGCCTTAATCTGATTTTTCAAATTAAGAATATCATTGAGTAGCTGTTGCCCCATTTCGCTATCTGCTCTTTCAGCCGCAGTTAAAGACTTATATAGCTCAACTGTTTGCTTTAGGTCAGACTTAAGACGGTCATAAGAAGATATAGCCTGCTGGATATAACGCTGCTGTTCTACGGTAGTTTTATTTGCATCTGCTGTTTGAGCTTTAAGCCATGCTATCTGTTTACCAGTATCTGATATAGCAAGCTTAAGCTCATTCTGTGCTCGTTCAAGCCTTGATGTAGAAGCCGTAGCTTCATCAATACTTTTACGCCCATCACTTGTAGCTCCACTAACAGACTTAAGAGCATGCACAACTCTATCTGCGCCTGCTCTTATAGCATTCACCATGACTTCATACTGCTGGTTGAGTTCTCCTAATTGCTTTACAAGCTTTTCGATAGAGTCGTCTGGCTGTATTATGTCACTATATTTTATTTTATCGTCTTCAGCCATAATTATTTCCTATGTTTATTACGTTTCAAACTCTTTGCCTCGGCTTCTGCTTGAGCTTTTATATTATCGATAGCATTATAGAATTGAAGTACTGTCATCTTTCTAGCATCCATGCTTGTTTTTTGAGCTATAAGTAAACAAGTACTTTCAAATTGCTTATCATATTTAACCTCAACGGACTCACTTCCTATATATGTTTTCGGCGTATGCATGTTAAGCATCATTATATCTATAGCCTCAATTTGCTTTGAATTATCAGTATCATTTATAACTGAGTCTAATACAAGAAGTGTTCTAGCTTTAAGCTTATCATAAGCTTCTTTTTCCTTTGGATTTACAAAATCACCCGGAAAGTATATTTCTAGTTCACTTGTGACTTTTTTTTTAAGCCACAAAAGAAAATCTATGACTTTAGAATGCTTAATCTCTTTAAGGTCCTGAAGTAATTTTTTAAGCCCGTCATCTGACAAATCATTAACTTCTTTTCCGTCCACACTATGTATAAGAGCAGCAAAAGCTAAATACTTCGGCGATATTTCACTGTTTACCATGTAGATATTCTGCCGCATATTTTGCAATTCCTGCAAAGCCTTTCTATTATTATTTGATTTTATATACTTTGCTATCTTTACTATATGAGCATCAATATCATCCGCATCTGACCCAATGCCTGAGTCAATAAGCAGATATTTATTGTACTTTTGAAAATTTATGATTGGCATTTCATCTATGCTATCATAAACCCGTACAATTTTTTTATTTATAAGTAGGCTTTTCATATCAAAATTCGCGTTATAGGGGTTGATATTATTGGAATAAATAAGATATTCATCTCTCTAAAGAAAATAGCGAGAATGACAGCGAGAATGAGCGACGTCCAAAAACTTAAGCAAAAATCACAATCGAATAATTGAGAAATTAGCTTAGGTGCTTTGGCAATTATATTGTCTCTTATGCCTAATTTTCCAATCAGCAATATAACGAATGCTGCTGCTAAGGCTATATATATTAAAGCCGAAAGCATTGTTATAAAATATACCGTTGACATAATTCTCTAGTTGTTAAAGTAAATTCAATTCGTATTCCTGCATAAGGGTACATAAAGAATTGTTTATCAATATCTTGTATACCTTCTCCTTTATAAGTATAGTTATTATAGATTTTTTCTATAGAGTACCCTTTGTATATGTTTTCAAAGCGCTCGTATATATCATTGATAACAAGTTTACCTGTAGTTGTAATAATACCAGGTGTCGTCAGTACTCGTATTATTTCATCTTTAATTTCTTCAGTGTGAAGCACAGTTTCATCATCGTAGATACTGCTTAAATCATACCAAAATATAATGGCCCCGCTGAAAGTATACTGGGGTAAAGATTGCACTACTTGAGTGATTTTTTGCGGGTCATATATATCAAACCATGAAAAATTACCAAAGTTGTCATTGGGCAAAAGTGATACATATTCTCCATTACCGTTGTATGACGCTGGATATATGAATTTATTGCCATCAGGCCTATGCTCTACGAGTTTGTAAGCTCTTCCAAATGCATAATTAAGCCACTTAAGCTTTTCCATAAGCGATTTTTGCATATCCTGCAATATCTTATCAAGTAACACAGGATTATCCTTATATCTTATTTGTACAGAACTTTCTTTCATCGTCTTATAGCTCTTTTTAACCGTTTAACAAGCTCTTTTCTTATATGGGAGCGGATTATTCTTGTAAAGTTTTTATCTGTCAACCTGAATATCTCTTCCCCATATTTTTCAACAAGGTCTTGAGTTTTTTCATCACTCGCCGTTATATAAAATCCTTCTGAGTCAAATACTACATACATTGACTCATGAAAAGCTCCAGTGTCTCGTAAGGTAACTCGAGTTGTCGGTTGGCCTTTCCTCTTTTTGTTTTGTATAGTTTTAGGTGCATAAGGCATATAATCCATAATCTTTTCGCCTCGGCCATTGATACCTCTGCGATACAACTGGTCATCTGCTATTGCAGATACTATCACATCCTCTTTATCACGGACAATATCTTCCAATAGCATAGGCAAGCTATCTTTGAATGCTCTCAAGCGATATTCAAGATTGCGAAGTGTTGCATTATACCTTTTTACAGCCATACTATACAGTTCTATATTTTATACCATTGTTTTTGCAAGGAAGACAAACTCTGTCTATTCCTTCAGTACTAAGCTTAATTGCCTTAAATGCCATATCGAGTTGATAGCTAAGACCTGATTTTTTCATAGATGAAGAGTCGCCATCAACTTCATATAGAATATCAAGCCTAGAAGCATTTATTGAATGCCTATTTGTACGAACATTGGCATTATAGGCAAATTCACGAAGCATATCTACTGCTACTTGCTTTGCTATAATATCCTGAAACAGCATTCGCTGCTCAATTATGAAGTCTGTAATATCACAGCTTATTGTTATTTCAAGATTTAAGCCATAATTGTTATCATAAGTATATTGGTTGTTTTCAACATCCCATAAGTGTATAGGCTGTTTTGAAAAATCATTGTTAAAATCATCGTTAAAGTCATCTTGCATCCCATTTATGAGTTCTTCATTTACAAAAAATGGGTGCACTTCTATATATTTTGACCATGCCATCCAAGCCAAGTATTCTCTGCGTGAACATGAGTTACAAGGTTCTTTGGACCAGTCTTTGTCTTTTCTGATAGCTTGACTTCCTTCTGGAAGCTCAGATTGAAAATAGCACAAATACCAACTTCCTCCAGCATCATTGTCTTCACTCTGATAAGGCAGATATACATCATTAAGCGAAAACCATTCAATGCTGTTTTTACGTATCTTATTAAGCTTTATTATCTTGACTGGTGCATCCATGCTAGAATGCATAAGATATAGTGTATATTCACCAGGTTCTGTAAATTGTAAACCTATTTTATTTATTTTCGTAGTTACACCTTTTGCTCTTATAGGAACAATTTCAAAGCCAACTAGATTTTTTTTATTCTTTACAACATCTACTAAACGGCCAGTTCCATCAAATAATGTTTTATTTTCGCATAAAGTCTTATATGTACCTTGCGCAATTTTTTCATTGCAATATCTAGCAATAGATTTCTGAATGCTAGCCTTAGTTTTGCTTTCAAGCCATTCGGAAAATGGATTGGTTTCAACCCAATACTCAGACTCAATATCAGGCTGTTTTCCAGTTGAATTCTGTAAAGCCTTATATAAAAGACTTCCATACTTTATGACATTGCCTTTAGAATATGGCTTTTCTGCATTATACTCCTCAAAGGTCATGTTCTTAAAATCTGGAGCGATACAAGACATATTCTGCAGTGTCAGCAACGGATGAATTTGCTGAAAGTATAGGCCACTTTCGCTCACAGTTAAAGCATCAGATATTTTTAAGTCTGATGTGTCATAATTTTGCTCCCATCCTATTAGATGAAGCAGTTTTTCTTGTATATCTATAGCTCTAACCATAATTTTTATATATTTTATTGAAAAACAGGAGGTCACTAAGGTATTTTCCTCAGTGCCTCCTGCCAAAGCTAATAACAACTCAAAGATTTGCTATTAAGTATTATGCGCCGGCACCTGCCTCTTTAGTGTTAACCGGATTATCGGTTGAGTTCATAACTACTACCGGTTTAGCATAAGCTGCATCTTCGCTAGAAACGTTAAATGCAAGAATAGGACTAGGCAAAGTAGCTCTATCACTGTTATAAGCAGTAATAAATGCTACATCAACTGCAAATCCATAGTGTTCTTTGCGAGTACGCGTCATATCAGCCGTAGCAGCTCCTGCAATAGCGTTATAGTCTCCTACAGAGTCGTAGAAGTACGTACCAACAGGCATGTTAATAACAGGATAAGTAGCAATACCCCACTCATGACCGTCACCTGAAACAGTTCCAAGCAAGCAATCACGCTCATAGCGCAACAGCATTCCAAGTGAACCTGCATTCACGGCATAGCCTTGTGCATATTTACCACCAGCTGCTGCAATGTTGTTCGTCAAGTGAATAATCTTGTTGCCAAACTCATTTTGCTTGTTTACGTCGTTGTACAAACCATGTTGCTGCAACTTGCGCATGATACTCTCAACTCCAGGGTCACCGATGATATGCAGCTGGCCATAGAAATCATTTGCTCCCATAAGCACCTCAAGGTCGCCAAATACGTTCTCACGCTCTGTCCATTTCGCATTCAACGCATTAGTTGAAAAATCATACAACAGCTTGTTCTTAAGAACCTGAGTTTTATCTGCGGCTAAAATAGCCAAAGCGGCTTCATCAAGTTTCTTTGCGACAGCGTATGCATACTTCATCAACTTAGTGTCAAAGTCACGCTGAATACCAATTTCATTGTTCATGTACATCGCTGGAGCAATAGTAAAGCCCCATGAATAGGTAGCAAACGTAATGTCAACAAATCGAGAAGTGTTTTCACTATCAGCAATTGTCAAAGAGCGAGTATTACCAATAGTAATATCTGCATCATAGTCAATTACTGGAGTTTGAAGAGTAGTACCGATAGAAGTACGGGCCTTCTCTTTCAACTCAGGGGTTAAAATACCTGTAGGGTCATTCGACTGCACCATAAAAGCATCGAGCGCGCCGTACCTACTTGCACGATACTCATACTTATCCAATCTGGAATTAGCAAGAGTGTTCTGAATACGAGTTAATACTAAGCTCATAATTTTTAGTTTTTAATTTGTTAAACATTTTGCTATATGGTGCATTACCCTTTTACGCCTAATAGCATTTTTTAATTTCTCTTCTTTTTAGGACGTACCTTTTTATCTTATTGGCAAAGTTGCCACGTTGTTTTCATTTCTTATTTCTGTAAGCTTTTCTCCAAACTCTGAAGAGTCACGAGTTAAGCCGTTTGCAAGAAGATGAGCTTCAATTACTTTGTCTGCTTCAAGCTGAGTTCTTACTCCAGTCAAATCAAGTGTTCCTCCTTGACCGCCTTGTCCCTGAAAGCCTCCTGTACCGCCACCTGTTTGTATGCGACCTGCATCGATTACATCTTTCAAAGACGTTTCCATAACAAGCTCAGAAATAGTATAAGGATTAAGATTGTTTTTTGGATTGTTAAGGATATTTCCATCAGCTCCTCGAATAACAAGTTTCTTACCTCCTTGACCATCTTCTACAAAATCGGGTGTACCCTTTGCCAAAATTTCAGCTTTTGCTGCATTAAGCAGTGTTTTCTGAATAGGCTCAGTAATACCAGCTTTGAACTTAAGACCTGTAGTAGCAGCTTGAAAAGCATAATCTACATGTACATCTTTCAGTTGCTTGTTAAATTCAGCTTCTTTTGTTTTGTAGTTATCTTGCTCAGTTTTAAGCTTAGATTGAAGCTGAGTAACTTGGGCTTTAGCATCTTTAAGTTGCTGAGTAAGCTCCTCATTTCCTGCATTTTTCTCAAGCTTTGTCTGCAACTCAGTTACTTTAGCATTAGCTGCATCGAGCTCTGCTTGTACTGTTTTTACAGATTCAGCTTTTGTTTTATATTCACCGAGCACGCGTTTAGCATAATCATAGCTCTTTTCACCGTCTTTCTTTTTTATTCCGGTAACATTGAAAATATCAGTATCATATTGCCCATGCAAAGCACCGATTTTAGTACCGATTACCGTATTTTCATCATTTTTTGACATTTCAGCAATTGCTGTAAGCTGAGCATCAGAGAGACCAGCTAATGCTGAATTTTGTCGTAGCATCTCAATTGTTAACATAGCTTTGATATTTTAAGTTTTTAATTTTCTTTTGCAACAAAATCTTTTGCCTCTCCGTACGGGTCATGCAATACTTTCATTATAGAATAGCCGAGACCTTTGAAATTCTTTTTGAAAAGTTGCCACTCAGCAAATGTAAATAACTGAGTACATGGCTTGCTTTCTTCTTCTCCTGTCATAGGATTAAAGCGGCGACCTTTTACAATCGACAGATGTACAAGCTTTTCAGTACCAGCTTTTGGCTCATATTCACCATTGTTAGTAGATGAAGTTTTTTCTTCGAGAACATCCTCAATGTCTACAATATAAAGAGCTGTAGCATCAAGGTCTTCTTGCATTGTTTCTGTCCACCCCTTATCTTTGCTTGATTTAAGCTTCTGGAGACCGGCTTGATGGGCTTTAGCTGCAATATGAGCCTGCTTAAGTGCGTCAACAGTGCTATTCTGCAGTTCCTGTAGTGTCATTTTCTGTAACATACTCTAAAAGTTTATTTGTTATTATATCAATTTTTTCTCTTAACGGCTTATTTGAAGCAAACTCAATTATGTTAATGTTTTCACGCTCAAATTTGTCGACTAAAGTACTAAAATTTATTTTAAGTTTTACCAATTTTTCATCTATTAACTTTTTTTCATACAGTTTTAACACTTCATCCAAGGTTTTATGCGGATAAGGCTCTAACTGTTTCAAAATCAGCATTCTCTGAAGTACCAAAGGGTTATTGCGATACTCAACTTCAAGAATTTGTTGCGATATAGCATCTAGTTCTGAGTTAGACGCACCATTCTCCTTCGCTTGTTTGTACTTAGAATATAGCTCTGTTACTGTGAAAACGTAAAACTCTGTACCCCAGTTTACAGAAGATGATATAAAAGCATTTCCATATCTGAGTTTGCAAACAGTATCTTCAATGAACTTCTGTGCTAACTCAAAATTAGTCTTAAGAGCATTTAGCACTGAAGTCTTACTTTCAAAATTAGCAGTTACTTGCGTTTCGTTTATGGCTTCTTTTTCACTTACAGTACCTCCAGAACCAACTACAGAAATAACAATCTCATTTTCAAGCCTTGCACACTCGTTAACGTTATAGTCGAGTGAGTCTTTATCTATAGTGGTAATCTGAACAGGATTACGCATATCAGCTACACCTTCAGTCTGATTAGGAATAGGTACCTCTAAGAATGAACCAGGTCCAGCTATTCGCTTTTCGCTGCAGCAGGGGCATTTTTCCACAGTGCCATCGTTAAGTATCTTATACTCTCCTTTAGCATTACGTAAAAAACCACCGTCACAATAATCGCCAGTTTCGCTATTTTCAAAATTACAATCAGCTTCATAGGCGCTGTAAATAGGATATGGTGCATAAAGG
>ULMC01043763.1_pt1 | contig 19550 bp, 18 predicted proteins | sample 1951541 | NCBI WGS metagenome assembly ULMC01 (sample SAMEA4835539, study PRJEB28245) | human gut metagenome | biome: gut microbiome; material: fecal sample | place: Denmark | collected 2008 | reverse complement strand
TACTATTTTGGTAATAAATAGTGTAATGGTCTTATTTTTCAGAGCGCAAAGATAGTGCAAGTCGCAGATAATACAAAATAAATTCAGATTTATTTTTGCTTAAGGTACAGTCTACCTTTGTTTAAAGGCAGTGTATTTCTCCGATTTAGAAAAAAGTTCCCTCAAAAAATAGGTTTATCGCTTTTTATTTCAGATTTTTGCATAGTATTTTAATTTATATTCAGCATGAAGAAGCTACTTTTCTTAATTTCCCTATGGCTCTGCGTCACTACGGCAGGTGCCCAGCAGAACGAGCGGGATCTGTATAGTGTTGCGTTTTATAATCTTGAGAACCTGTTTGATACGATTCATGATGCAGGTAAGAACGACCTTGAATTTTTGCCTTCCGGCAGTTATGCATGGACGGCTGAGAAGTATGAGGCCAAGTTGAAGAACCTTGCCAAAGTCCTGAGTGAAGTATCGCGCGACCGCGTACCTGAAGGACCCGCCGTTATCGGTGTAGCCGAAGCTGAAAACAACCGGGTACTGACAGATTTGGTAAGCCAACCGGCTATATCCAACTATAAATTCGTGCATTACGAAGGTCCGGATAAACGGGGCATTGATTGCGCTTTGCTTTATGATCCGGAACAGTTCACTGTTACCAATTCCAAACTGGTGCTTTCCACTCCTTTTGAGGGGGACACTGTGCACCTGACGCGTGGTTTCCTTATTGTAGACGGGCAGATGGCGGGCGAACGCGTTTGTTTCATCGTCAATCACTGGCCTTCCCGTGGAGCTAAGTCTCCGGTACGTGTACATGCAGCCAAGCAGGTGCGGGCATTGACAGACTCCCTGATGCGTACGGACAAGAAACTGAAACTGATAGTCATGGGAGATATGAACGACGATCCCATGGACGAAAGCATGGCTACACTGGGCGCACGCAAGTATGCAAAACAGGTGAAGAAGGGCGAATTCTATAATCCCTGGTGGGAAACCCTTGAAGATAAAGGTGTGGGAACATTGCTCTATCGTGGCAAGTGGAACTTGTTCGACCAGATTGTAGTCTCCCGTCCTTTGCTGAAAGCCAAGAAAGGTTTGAAGTACGATCATAATGAAGTCTTTATCCGTGAATACCTTTTTCAGCAGGATGGCAAGTATAAAGGTTCTCCCTTGCGCACGCATGGCGGACGTGTTTGGTTGAATGGCTACAGCGACCATTTGCCCACTATCATTTATTTGAAAAAGTAATATATAATAATGTGTAAACGAAGACCGGGAAGCTAAACTTGCTTTCCGGTTTTTTTGTTATCTATATAAAGGTATGCAGAAGAGGCGGATAAAGGCTACAGATGAAAAGAGTTTGTAACATAGAGATTACAATATTCTGTTAAAATCATCCAATAGCTTTAAAATAGAATTGTTTCAATGGGGATAATGCGATAATTTATTCCCAACCTGTTCTTCCATTTGAAGGATAATGCTTACTTTTGCGTAGAATTTTTATTCACTAACAATAAACTTTAAACAAAATGATTAATTACAAAGATTTAGGGCTCGTAAACACAAGAGAAATGTTTGCGAAAGCTATTAAAGGTGGATATGCTATCCCAGCTTTCAACTTTAATAATATGGAACAGTTGCAGGCTATTGTAAAGGCTGCTGTTGAAACCAAATCTCCGGTAATCCTCCAAGTATCTAAAGGTGCCCGTCAATATGCTAACCAGACATTGTTGCGTTACATGGCAGAAGGTGCTGTAGAATATGCAAAGGAACTGGGTTGCAAACACCCTGAAATCGTTCTTCACCTCGACCACGGAGATACATTCGAAACTTGCAAGTCTTGTATCGATATGGGCTTCTCTTCAGTTATGATCGACGGTTCTCACCTGCCTTACGAAGAAAACGTTGCTTTGACGAAGAAGGTAGTTGACTACGCTCATCAATTTGATGTAACTGTAGAAGGCGAACTTGGTGTATTGGCTGGTGTAGAAGACGAAGTTTCTGCTGAACATCATACTTATACTGACCCTGAAGAAGTAATCGACTTTGCTACTCGCACAGGTTGTGACTCTTTGGCTATTTCTATCGGTACTTCTCACGGTGCATACAAGTTCAAACCCGAACAATGCCACGTAGATCCGAAGACTGGTCGTTTGGTACCTCCTCCTTTGGCATTCGAAGTATTGGACGCTGTAATGGAGAAACTTCCGGGATTCCCCATCGTACTGCACGGATCTTCTTCAGTTCCTCAGGAAGAAGTTGAAACTATCAACAAGTTTGGTGGCAAGCTGGAAGCTGCTATCGGTATTCCTGAAGAAGAACTGCGTAAGGCTGCTAAGTCTGCAGTTTGCAAGATCAACATCGACTCAGACTCTCGTCTGGCTATGACTGCTGCTATCCGTAAGGTATTCGCAGAAAAACCGGCTGAGTTTGACCCGCGTAAGTATCTTGGCCCGGCTCGTGACAACATGGAAAAGATGTACATGCATAAGATCATCAACGTGCTTGGTTCAGACGGTAAATTGGCTGAATAATCCACGGGATTTTAGACTGATATAGAAGGCTGCTCTTGAAAAAGGGCAGCCTTTTTTCGTGCTCAGTAGTCAAGCCGGTTTTTCATTTCCGGAGCAAGGAAGCATCTCGGGTCCGGATAGTCCCAACACTCTTTGCCGTATGCTTTAATGATATCGCTCCAACACCGGTTTCCGTATTCGAAGCATTCTTCAAAATAGGTGCAGGCTTTGCATTTGCTTTGTCTGCTGAGGTCTTTGCGTGAAAGGTTGCAGAGATGCAATGCTTCCGGAGACTGCCAGATCTCTTTTAAGCCGGATTTCTTAGCATCCCCGATGATGAACCGGGGATTCCAGTAAAGTTGTTCGCAGATAGTAACCTTTCCATCCGGAAGAATAAATAAATGGCTGCTCAGTGCGGAACAGACGGCGCCGTTGAAGTGCATACTTCCTCCCTCATCTGTATAATATTGCTTTTCTATGGCACTTTGGTTCAGGATAATCCGGAAATGCGCATTGGGTACGACCGCTTCCTGCAGAAATCTGAAAATATCACTGATCTTCTGATGGGAAGGTTTTAAATCCGCAAAACCCGGATACTTTGTTGTTGTGGAATTGCTGACAGGCGTAAGGCGCCAGTCATGCAGGTTTTTCAATGTGGATAGAAAGCGGAACAGATCGGTCAGGGTTCGAGGGTCACAATTGTAGGTGGTGAGGACAGAAGACACCTGATAAGGCAACCCGCTTTGATCCAGCATCCGGAGTCCACGCATCATTTCCGAGGCATAGGAACTGTCGACGGATAAAGACTGTACCAATACCGTTGTGTCGATGGCATCCAGTGATACTTGTATCAGATTCTTATAATGGGTTTGTTTTAGTTTTCGCAGACATTCTTCGGTAAATGGTATTTTGGTAGAAATAAATTCCGGTTCTATACCGTGCCTTACCAGTTCCGCCAGAATGATATCCCAATCCTTATGCAGGAAGATTTCCCCGCCTATCAGGTTGATTTGTTGCACAGGCAGTTCTGCCGCTTCCCGTATCAATTCTAAAATGCGGGAGGTGGGCAACCAGTTTTGCACTTGCGTGCGGGTATCGGCATAGCAATACCGGCAGTGCGCCATACAGCGGTTGGTCAGCATCAGCGTCAATAGCAACGGACCGGAATATAACCGTCTGGTACACGTGTCGACGGTCATTCCTGTAGGAGTGCAGGGCGGTAATTTCTGAAAACGGTATTCCGTTCCTGCCCTTTCCACAGGTATAATCAATTGTCTGGGGAAACATATTCTCTTTCCGTGCCATGTCGTGAAGAATGCTTCCCGATTCTCCATGAAAGGGCGTATCAGCCTTTCCACTTTCGATGCGTCACAGTGAAAGAAGAGAGCCAGTAATGGCCAGTTCTCATTCAGGCTTCGTTCGTGCGTGAAGAAGCTGAGCATGCCCGCATGGGCGGGATGTATGAACGACATCCAGTTCGGTGAGGCGTTTCCCTTTCGGTTTGCTTTGGAAAATAGAATGAAACGATGTATATCATCTCTCAGCCCGTAATCAGGATTGAGCACATAGACATCACTCATTCCTGATGGATTTGTCGCCGGTGCTTTCATTGAAAGTAGCACCTGAGAAGCATCCCAGTCCGCAACTTTCCAGCTGCTTGTCGTCTATGCCACCTTGCAGGTCGAACAATTCGTCCATATTCAGCAATTCTTCTTGAGAATAGTTCTCATCTTGAGGTGTTCCCTGACGTTGGTTGTCACCCTTAGCGGAATTTTTAGTTTTCATGATGTTGATTATTTAGAGGTTAATTGATAAAGCGGGGTGAATATGCGGCTCAGTATGCTCCGGTCCGATGTGATGATTTCGGCTTTTCCGGATAGACCTATCTCATACTCTATTTCATCTTTGGTTGTGGTATTCAGTCCATAGGGGAAATTGATTTCCACTGCGTAGTTTTTGCTGTAAGGAACGTAGGCGATAGAAGCCACTTCGCCGGTGAGATATCCGTAAGTATGCACCGGATACTTCTTCAAAGCGATGTTCACTTTATCTCCGGTCCGTATTTCCGCAACCTCTTCCTGCGAGAGCTTGATGCGCCCTGTAGGCTGCCCTTTCTGTTCCGATACTACGGAGCATACGGTGTCACCTTCATTTATCACATTGCTTATTCCCCAGCTTTTCCCCAGAATCACGGTTCCGTTGCTGCTGCTTTTAATCAGGTATCTGGCTTCCCACATCTTCAGGCTGTTAATCATGTTCTCGTATGCCAGTTCCAGTGTTCTCCGGTTTAGTGCCAATTCTTTTTTATGTTCCATTCTCAGGTCGAAGAGTTGGCGCCTGACACTCAGAATATTCATTTCATTCTTTTCGGGCTGTTTCTCCAGTATGGCCAGTTCCTCTTTCAGGAATCTTTCTTTCTGCCGGAAGATGTCGAATTCATCATAAATCATGCACGTACGCACGGCATCTGTGAATTGTCCGTAAGCTCCGGTCATTTCACCCATGATGAGGTCGAACGGAAAACGGTTCAGGTACTTTATCTCGTTTGTGCGGTAATATGCCTCCACGTCTCCCAGCACACGGCTGAATTTCTTTACATCCTCCATAGAGGCTGCATTACGCAGAATACCCAACGTATCATTGCGCTTCACCTGCTGCCGGTCTTCCACGAAAAATCGGTCTATGATTCCCGACTGTCCCACCGTTATCCATGCTGTTTTTGATAAGTCGTTGATGGTAACGCCTGTCTTCACGGTGTCCGGATAGGAGAACAGGGCGGCGAAGATAATTAATAATCCGATAAGCCCGTAGATGATATGACTTCCCGTATGTATCAGCCAGTTGGGCATATCGCCCAGTATGTCGTTATTTTCGCGATTGTAGAGTTCCACTTTGTCCGCTTCCTTGTCTTCCGGTTTGTAGATTTCTTCCATGCGTGCTCCTCCATTTTTAGGCGTTCAGTTCCAGTTGGTTTTTCACTAAGCGGTAGTAATCTCCCTGTTGGGATATCAGCGAGTCGTGGTTGCCCTGTTCGGTGATGTTGCCATCCTTTAGCACTACAATCTGGTCGGCATTGCGCACGGTGCTGAGGCGATGGGCTACGATTACTACTGTACGGTCTTTGAAAAACTGGTCCAGATTCCGCTGGATTGTTTTCTCATTGTCCGTGTCCAGTGCATTGGTGGCTTCGTCAAAGAAGAGGTAATCGGGGTTGCGGTAAATGGCTCTGGCTATCAGTATCCGCTGCTTCTGTCCCTGGCTCACACCTTGCCCGGTGTTACCTATCCGGGTGTTATACTTCAGGGGCAGGGTCTCGATGAAGCTGCGTATATTTGCCATATCTACGGCATAAAGCAGTTTCTTTTTGTCCACGGTGTCATCTTCGGGAGCGATGTTGTTGGCTATGGTGTCGTTGAAGATAAATCCTTCCTGCATGACGACCCCGCAGTGCTTGCGCCATTGCTTGAAGCTCAGGTCTTGCAGCGACTGCCCGCCTATGCACACCTTTCCTTCCGTGGGTGGATAGAAACCCAGTATCAGTTTTATCAATGTTGTTTTTCCGCTTCCACTTAGCCCTACGATGGCGGTAGTCTTTCCGGCCGGAATGTCCAGTGATATCCCTTTGATAATCTTCTTCGACTTTTCCGAACCATACGTGAAGAACACATCTTGCAGTTGTATGGACTGGTTGCCGGATATTTGTTCGTCGCTGTCCGGTCCCTTGTCTTCCTCCTCGTTGGGCTTGCTGTGTATCTCTCCCAGCCGTTCCAGACTGAGTTGAGCGTCCTGCGCTTGCTGCATGAAGGATACGAACTGTTCTATCGGGCCTTGCATCTGACCAATGATGTACTGTATGGATAACATGATACCCAGTGTGATGTCTCCATTCAGTACGGCGGTGGCGGAGAGCACGGTAATAAGTATATTTTTCACCTCATTGATGAGCACGGCACCTACTTGCTGCCATTGCCCCAGATTGAGCGATTTGATGTTGATATGAAACAGGGAAGCCTGTATGTTTTCCCATTCCCACCTTTTCTGCTGTTCGCATCCCAGCAATTTGATGTCCTGCATACCGTATATCATTTGCATCAGGTTGTCCTGATTGACGGACATCTGTTCGAAGTTCTTCCGGTTGAGGTCGGCACGTTTGCGCATGAAGAGCTTCACCCAGCCTACGTAGAGGATACTGAAAAGGAGAAAGAGCAGGAAAATCTTCAGGTTGTACATGGCAAGCACTCCACCGAAGATGATGATGGTGATAGTTGCAAACAGGATGCTCAGTACGGACTGGGTGAGGAACATCTCTATACGTTTATGATCTTCGATGCGGCGAATCAGGTCGCCGGCCAGCTTGCTGTCGAAGAACCGCATGGGTAGGCGCATCAGTTTGACGAGGAAGTCCGATATCAAGGCTACATTGACGCGCGTACTGATGTGCAGCAAGATACAGCGTCGTATGACCTCAATCAGTGTGCGGCTGAATACCAGCATCAGTTGGGCCACCAATATCAGTTGAATAAAGTTCAGGTTACGATGCCCGATACCCTGGTCTACGATGGTTTGCGTCAGGAAGGGGAAAGCGAGTTGCAATACACTGCCTGCCAACAGGCCTATAATCAACTGAACTATCATTTTCCGGTAAGGGTGTACGTATCGCAGCAGATGCCATAGCGATATGCCTTCGTACTTGATGGGAGTTGTGTCATAGAATTGCGGGGTTACCTCAAGCAGCATGGCTATTCCTTTCTCTATGCCTCCTTGCGAGGTGCTTATCCAGCATTTCTTCAGTTCCTCTTCTTCATATTTCAGTAATCCGTAAGCCGGATCGGCAATATAAAAGTAGGTTTTCCCTTTCTTCTGAACAATATTGTAGAGCACCACGAAGTGTATCTGATTCCAGTGCAGTATGCACGGTAGTCTGGACTGCTGTTTCAGCTTGTCGATGGTGGTACGAATGCCTGTGGCACGCATACCGATGCTGGTGGCTGCTTCACTGATGCCTTGCATATTCACTCCGGTGCGTTGTATGAATGATTGTTCGCGCAGTTGTTGCACGGAGAATTTCTTTCCGTGATATCTGGCTATCATTCTCAAGCACGAGGGCCCGCAATCCATGCTGTCCAGTTGTTTATAGAAAGGGAATTTCATAGTAGGCTGGTTTTATTGATTCTGAAATCGCTGGCAATTGTTGCAACATTCTCCACCCATCAGGGTGCAGAAATCCTTCTCTCCATAGTAGTATGTCTGGCTATAGCAGCTATAGAGTATTTCTAACATCAAGTCTTTGCGCAGAAAGTTTAGATACTCGAAGAGGGCGGATCGGGATAGATTCAGCTTTTGGGCAAATTTTTCCGGCGTACCTGTACGTCGATGTGCAATCAGCGTATTCATATAAATGATTTTCTGTAAGTCGACATTTTTCATAATGGTGTGTTTTTAGTATTATAATAAGAAGAGGGAGAAAAGAAAAAGGAGAGGCTTCATAAGTCTGTCTCTCCTTTTCCATAGTTAAAGCTGAAATATACCTTGCAAGTAACCACCGTAATTATTGCTGATTTCAATCGTGTAACTACCTTGAGGTAAGCTGTCGAGAGGAATGGAAACAAAAGATGCTTCGGGGGCTGCAATATCACACTGCCATACGGGTTGGCCATTGGCGTTGACAATGGTGATATTTATGTCATAGTCAGGGGAGGTGCATTCCAAAATTAGCTGGTCACCGCTGATGGAGGCGGTGAAGGGGATGGGAGAGAGGCTTCTTGTTTTTGTATTCCATTCTCCTTCAAAGCAGATTTCTGATTCAGTGGGAGTGTTTTTTATTCCCGCTTGTATTGGCAAGCTACTTATAATAAAGAGCATGCAGATTGATAAATAACATACATAGTTTCTCATAATTGTTTGTCTTTTGATTTTCTGAAAACAAATTTAGCGGTTAATTATTGAATTGTTATGGACACAATATGGACATATTGATCTTGATAACTCTCTAATAAATAGAAAAGTATGAAAAAACTTTTATTCGAATCTGGACATGCTATGATTTAATACTCCCATATCCAGATATCAATGAGTTGTGATTTGTCGAAGCTGTCTCCAAGTTCCTTTATGATCTGCTCTTTGATTCGTTGTTTTCGTTTAGAGACAGAGGCCGGAGAAATATTCAGTATCTCTGCCATGTTGGATACAGAAATACGCAACTTAATAAGGCAACATACTTGCAGGTCATTATTGGTGAATGATGGGAATTGTTCTTTTAGGCGGAGGGTGAAGTTGTTGTATAGCTTATTTATATTTTCTTCCACTTCCGCCCATTGAACGATTGTGAGTTGTTTGGGTGATTTTATGAGAGAATCCAATGGCTTGATATATGGAATTAGTAATTTGCACAAGAATTCTTCACGGTTACGCAAGCGTGAATTTTCTTCTGCTATAGCATCGAAAGACGTTAATTGCGTTTTGAGTTTTCCTTGCATGTTTTGTGAATATTCCGCCATGTTCTGTTGTAGTAGAATAGTTTCTTTTTGTAGATTCTCATTCCTTTTTTTGAGTTCATTCAATCCGTTTTGTTGCTCCATCATTGTTTCATGCAATCCTTCGTTTGCAGCCAACTGTTCAGAGAGTTGCATTATATGTACTCTATTCTGCGCCATTTGCATTTCATTTTCATGTATTTGCAGGCTGTAGATACGAAGCTGTTCTTCCTGCATCTGGATGGTACGTTCTTTTTGTATCAACTTACGCTGATAGAGGAAAATCAGGCATGCTATGACTATTACTATAAATAATAGAATATATAAGTTGTTTCGTATAATCTGTTCGTTTTCTATTTGCAATGTTTTTTTTTCGTTCAATAGCTTTTCATGATCATACTTTTCTTTCATTGCTATGATTTCTTTGCCATGTTTTATTTTGGTAATTGAATCTATGTATGTGTAGAACTTGTCACAATATGTCATAGCTTTGGCGTAATTCTGGGGTATAGTACGATTGAGATAATACAGTGATTGATATGCACCACATGCCGTATATATATTATCTGAGGTAGCAGCTCTGTCAAGATAATATTGAGCAGAATCGTTTATTTTTAACTGACGATAGATATTTCCCACTGTTAGATAGTTTTGTAGAGATTCATTTTCTTTATTTGTATGTAGGGCTTCCAAAGCATATATAAGAGCTTGCTTGTTATTTTGTATACGTACGTGAACGCTGGCAAGTTCATTGAGAATGCCTGGTGTTAGGAGTTGTTTATCGTCTGCCTCTTTTGCTATTTTAATGGCAGCTTCGTAATAATCAATAGCTTTATCCATATCAGGCTTAATTGAATAAGCTCTACCGATATATGATAAAGATAAGGCAATGTATCTTTTATTATTTGATAGTTTTGCAAAATCATAAGCCTTCTGGTAAGCAGATGTTGCATAATCTACTAAAGAGCGGTATGCATATATATGTCCTATTTCGGCATGTATTAAATGTGCCAATTGATAATCTTCCGTCTTTTCTATCTCTGTAGCAGCTTCTAAATAACATTTCAGAGCGGTTTCAGCATCGTGTTTCTCATCATTATAATATATACCTTCCAAATATCCTGCAAGTGCTTTTCTCTGTGGATTTTCTTTTTGTTGAAAATACTTATAGCCAATTGATATTAAGCTGTCAGATTCCAATTCTACATAATTCTTTATTTTCGCTTGCGATACTAGCAGACACCACGTTGCATATTGATATTTATCAGTAACCTTGGGTGGTGTCATTTTTTCAAGAATATGTAGTGCGCTGTCGGGATATGCATACATACAATTTTCTGCTTGCGCCAGTTCAGGAAGTAGAGTTGGTGAAGATTCCGTGTGGGTGTTTGTGCATGATAGTACAAGTAAAATCCCCCAGATACAAACAATATATTTATTAGATAAAAGCATAGTAGTAATCTATTTGAAAGCAAAAATAAATTATTTCTTTAAAAAAGCAAAATGTTGTACTACATTCTTTCATCCGTCACTTCATTTTTTTTGATATGTATAATGAATCGTTTACCACGGGGTAACGTTGGAGCTACGAAGTTTAGTGAATTACTAATCCTCTCTTTTATTCCAATACATGTTATTAGATATAAAATAATATAATTCATCTAATAAAAATCCTTATTTTGAAAATTAAAGGATATATTTGTGATAATTTCTCAAATAAATAGGTTAAGATATGATTATTCAATTTACAATAGGGAACTTCCTGTCTTTCAAAGAACAATCTACATTGTCATTAGCAGCATCAGCTTTGAAAGAAATACAGGTTCCGGCTGAAGATATAATCTTTAGCGTAGGCGTTACCGGATTATCATTGATGAAGAGTGCAGTTGTTTACGGTGCTAATGCATCCGGCAAATCCAATTTCATTAAGGCATTTGAATTCTTTAAGTGGTATGTGATAAACTCATCGAAGGATATTCAAGCAGGAGAACGTATTAATATAGAAAGTTTTCGGTTAAACTCGCTTACTGCGGGTGAACCGAGTTATTTTGAAGCAATATTCTGTGATGAAGATAATCAATATCGTTATGGGTTTGAAGCCGATAACTCATTGGTACATTCAGAATGGCTCTATCAAAAAGCTAATAAAAAGAGGGCTAAAGAGGTGGAGTTATTCTACCGGGAAAAAGATAGCTTCGACATTCATACTAAGTTTGTCGTTGGTAAAGAACTGGCAGGTAAACGAATGGTGAGAGCAAATGCATTATTGCTTTCTGTTGCAGCGCAATTCAATGATCCGATAGCAGTAGAGATCATGAAGTGGTTGAACGATACCACTATTATTTTAGGTTCCAATGATGAAAAAATATGGAGTACTGCAACCACCCAACTGGATGACATCAGGATGAAACAGAGAATTGTAGAGTTTTCCCGTTATGCTGATTTAGGTATTGAAAATATTGAAAAAATAGATAATACGATTGTTAGTACGCATACGCAATATGATGATGAAGGCCATGAGGTGAAAGCTATTACTTTTCCATTCAGGAAAAACGAATCGGAAGGCACGATAAAGTATTTCTCTTTGGCGTACCCTATCATTGATGCTTTGGATAATGGAAAGCGTCTTATTATAGATGAATTTGACTCTAAGATGCATCCACTTCTTACATGTAGAATTATTGCCCTGTTTAATTCAAAAGAAACCAATCCGAAAAATGCTCAATTAATATTCACTACTCACGATACAAACTTGCTGAGTGCTAATATATTCCGACGGGATCAGATTTGGTTTACACAAAAAGACCGTTATGGAGCAACCGAACTTTATTCGTTGGCAGAATATAAAGTACGCAATGATGCCTCGTTTGAAAAAGATTACCTATCCGGCAAGTATGGAGCAATTCCAATTGTCGGAGATTTAACCCGTTTGTTTAATACACAAGAAGAATAAATTATGACGGCTATAAGAAGGAAAAATATAAATCCGCGTATCGAAAGAAAGATAACCCGTATCAGTGGTGTGCGTGAGGTCAAACAAACATTTTTGATTATCTGTGAAGGGGTTAATACTGAGCCGGATTATTTTAATGCTTTTCGTTTGACTTCTGCTAATGTGAAAGCTGTTGGTCAAGGTATGGGGACATTATCATTAGTACAGAAAGCTATCAATATAAAAGAGCAAGACAAGCTAAAGGGGCGGATATACAATCAGAATTGGGTAGTCTTTGACAAAGATGACTTTCCTGAAAATGACTTTAATTCTGCCATTCTATTGGCACGCCAAAATGGTTTTGAAGTGGCTTATAGCAACCAGGCTTTTGAGTTTTGGTTTTTACTTCACTTTAATTTGTACCAAGGGGCTTTACATCGTTCCAAATATGAAAAGATGTTGAGTACTTTGCTCGGATTTGCTTATACAAAGAAATCGGGCGTAAGTTCTAAAATGTTCAATGCCTTGTTTCCTAAACAAGAACAAGCCATTAAGCACGCTAAAACTATCATGAAACAGTTTGGTGGAAATAATCCGGCACAACAAGAATCTTCTACTACTGTGTATTTGCTGGTAGAAGAGTTGAATAAATTTTTATAATTTGTTTCAAAATGATTTGCTTCAATACTAAGATCTTCGTAGAGTAATATATTACTACTCAAATTCTTTTGGAGTAAAATCAAAGGAAATCATATTATGACAATTTTTGTATTTCATACTCCCCTAAAATTCATCTGAATATTCATCGTATTCATCAATAGGGTTATATTCTTCAAATAATTTTGTAGATTCAATTATTGATTCCTTCTGAATGATACATTCCTTTTCATCCCACCATTTCATCTGTTTATCTATAAAGAGAGAACAAGCTGGAATCTTTTTCTTTGCATTAGTAGGTATAAACTCTTTTCTTTGCATTTGCTTGAAATCTTTTACAATATCTAGTTGTTCTCCAAAAAATGGTTTTCTTAGAGTTTTAAAAGTTAGATAATATCCTCCAGCATTGCATTCTTCCCCGTCTTCACTAAACCAAGTTGATTCTTCTATCCACCTCGTACAACGTCCAAAGTGTACAGAAACTATTTTATTGTCATTATTAGGAATCCAGTAATATACCCTCCCATAGTATAAACTATGGAGATATTTTTCAAATAAGCGTGGTCGAAAGACTTCTTCTCCAAGTTCCTTACATAGTGGTATTATATATAAAACCAAAACTTTCCTTTTTTCGTATTCTACTAGTTTTTCATGTATTCTATTGATCGTATATGGGCTTATTTGTACTTCTATTGCTATTGGTAGCTCATCAATTCTACCACTAATATCAGGTATGACCTCCTTTAAATCATATATTTCATTTTTGGGTATTGGACGTTCTTTTTCCCATTTTCCCGAAGGAAAGCTTTTTTGGAGGTATTCTAAAATTTCATTTTGACATTGTTCATGCAGAAGTCTATCTTTTTTCCCGATAATAGGACTTTGCCTTGCATTATGCGCAAAATGATCCACTTTCTCTGTACATTTTCTTATTATTACATCACTCAAACAAACAGGACAATAAAATGGTCCATCTGATTTAGTAACATAATTAGCATATACTATTTTGTTATCCAACTTTCTACAGGCTTTTTGCCCTGCTAAGCCAGAACATCGAGAAGAATGAATATCTTTATCTACTTCTTTATTATTTTCTTTCATGATTTATAGAGGTTAATAGGTATTTCTAACAAATGTATGATTTTTTATAATAGAAAAATATTTTTTTGGTAGATTTTTAATTTGCATTGACAAAATAATTGCTTTAGTATATGGAAGTAGTGAATCAAATTGTGTATAATAGCAAAGTATTCTATTATAAATTGGATACTTTATAATACCTTTGTCAATATACTGGTGCGATTGTCACCTATTAGATGTCTTGAAAATCTTTGCTCTGAGAATTATAACGAGATAATCAATGTACTGATTTCATTTATTGTGAAGAGAAGTATAGAGAATTTTAGGTATAAATAGATAAGTAATAATTCAAGTCAATAACAAGTACCCTATTAATAACCGTAATCAGCGTTTTTAAAGAATAATAGCTACGTTTTTTAAGAATATTCTCCGCGTTTATTAACAGCATAAAAAATGGTAATTACACCAGATTTGGATATATTTCAACAAAAAAGGCAGTAATCCTTGTGAGGAAATACCGCCTTTACTTCTTTTATATTCGTTACTATTTAGGGTGAAATTCACTCGGATTAGCTATAATCAGCCTGAATAGCTTGGGAGTAAGCTATCAGTAATTATATATTTGATATCTGTTTTGTTGAAAATATTGTCAGATTTATTCGCTTTATGATGCTTGGCTGTAAGAATATTACGGTGTTCTTTGGATTTTTCCATTTGCTAAAGTTTTAGGTTTATATTAGAGTTCTGTTCTTAAACTTCTACAAAGATACTACATCAGAAAGGTGAAGTCAAGTATTTCAGTCCTCATTTTAAATCGTTTTTCTATTTATGATGCTAATCTTTTGATTAATAGTATTTTTCAATTCCGCCAAATCCTATTATCCTTTTATTTTCTTTTGTTTTGCTGATGAAGTTGTTTAACCGCTTCTCAAATTCTTCAGGACGTTTTCTCGCAGCTTCGATGTACGCTATTCGAATCCGCTTATATGCTTCGGAAAATGATTGATAGTTTTTCCATACCATTTCATTTTCTTTCAATTTATCAATTATATCATTGGGAAAAATGAAAGGCTCAGATAAAATACTTCGCGTTTTCTCCTCAAATTTCGGGTGTATCATTTTATTTTCCAATAGCCATTTAAGCCTTTCTTTGTTGGCTTGCGAGTAAGTGCTTTTAGGTTTTCTGGGTGTGAAACGCTGAATTTTATGATCTTTGTCAAGTGGTTTGGTTGTACTGTCAATCCAATCGAAGCAAAGGGCTTCTTCAACGGCATCATTGTATAAAATGCTTTTTTTGCCGGATGATTTATAGGGAAATACAAACCATATTTCACTGGAGATTTCAAAGTTGTCCATTAACCACTTTCTCCAATCTTCTCGATTCTCAAAATACTTTATTTTATCTTCTGTAGTCATAGCAAGTTATTCAAACTAATCATTTTACTGCTTTACTTTCGTGGTAATGAATCATTTCGCAATTTAATTTTGCCTCAACAATTACTGTATGTAGCGCAGCTACCATTTTATACGATGCTAAAACATGTAGGCTCCGACAGCTTAACGGCTTATTACAACTGCCAAAAATACTAAATCTTGGAGAAACAGCCTCAATTATCTTTTAAAACCTTTGCCATGATTTATGGGGCTTATCTTACATATAAGAAACCACGTGATTTAGTATAGTTCTCCTATGTTTTTTTATTCAGTCCTGTTAAAGTGGACTGGTGCTACTTATATTTGCAATGTGATATTAATCAATGTTGTTTTATTTAAAATCTTTGAATTATGAAAGATGACGAAAAAAAAGCGATTGAAGAATTATTGAATTCTGAGTTGGAACAAATTGAAGGTGGTGCTTGTCAGTGTGATACAGGTGCAGGTCAGATTGTCTTTACCGTTCCTGATAAAACAAAGGATGACGGTATTAGGCAAGCCTAAAAGAGTACATTGACTCTATCAAAAATCTGTGTTATTATATTTTTGCAGATTTCTGATGTCATGGTGATTAACGAGGCTATACAAAGGTAGTTAATTATTTTTGGATAGCTTCGTTTAAATAGAATGGCTTTTTAAAAGTACATAATAAGTAATATATATGCATGTATACTTCAATCCTCAATATTTTATCAGAAATGAAAGAGGGTGTTCTTATATTATAGCAAAGGCGATTCCTGCAAGTGAAAAACTAAAAGGTAGTGTGGGGAGTATTAGTGTTCTGCCACCTATTATTGGATATATCTTATCGCACATTGAAAATTGCGAGTTGGAAATAGCAGAGAAGGAAATCTCAAATGTAACCCAGCTTCGGGTTGAAACTATCGATAGATTCATCAAGAAATTGGTTGATAATGCACAAATGGTGGGATGGAAGTATAGAGGGGTAAACATTTTATTCCCACCTTTTTTGCTGCTAAGTTCAAAAGAGAGGTCTACCGGAGCTATGTATACAACAAAAGATTTCCTTTGGATGGAACCTTTTATTCCTAAGCGTCCTTCAATACCCCTGAACATTAATTTTATGATAACTACTAAATGTTGTACTAATTGCATCTATTGCTATGCAGATAGAGATCGAGAGGATGATTTGTCTTCCCAAGATGTTTTGAAAGTGTTGGATGAAGCACATGAATTAGGAACCATAAACTTAACATTGTCAGGAGGAGATATATTTGCTTTTCTTGATTGGAAAGAGGTAGTACGGAAAGTGTGTCAATATGGGTTTTCATCTATTCTGAGTACAAAAGTTCCATTAGGTAAAGATGATATTTTTTTCCTTAAGAAAGTTGGATTGAGAAATTTGCAAGTGTCCTTGGATGCAGTGTCGCCGAGTATACTTATGACAACGTTGCGGGTGAAAAATGATTATGCAGGTAAAATGAAACAGATGCTTCAATACTGCGATGAGATTGGGCTGAAAGTAAATGTTAGAACAGTTCTTACTAAGTATAATGCAAATGAAGTAGAAATAGGAAAGCTATTTTCATTCCTTAATGGATTATCGAATGTTAATTCTTGGGTGTTAACCCCAGCCTTTTATTCCGCATTTAAAGATAATTACCAACAATATCGTGCAAGTGATTTGGAATTGATTAAAATTTATAACCAGACTAAAGAATTAAACACTGTAGCCCATTTTACAATATTGCATAATAAAATGAGTGAACGGAAATATACGCTTCAACCATATTCTACGGTTGAGAGCTTTGTGCAGAACAACCAAATATGCAATGCCAACAGTTATTCGATGGCTATATTGTCTAATGGAGATGTGACCGCTTGTGAAATGCTGTATGATAATCCTAACTTTATATTTGGTAATGTTCGTAATCAATCTTTATACGATCTTTGGAACTCAACTGTTGCTTTAAAGATGTATTCCTATAAACAGAGCATGATTGAGCAGAAAGAAAATAATCAATGTTCTAGTTGCCGTGTATATTCGGATTGCAAACTGAATGTTGGAAAACGTATCTGTTATGTAGATATTACTAAAGTTTACGGTAAAGATAAATATGAATATCCTGATCCCAGATGTCCTGAAGCTTTGGTTATAAAGGAAAATTTGATTTTATGATGCTGTCTCAATATTGAATGAATTAAAATAGTATTATTATGAAGCATATTTTCTCTCTCGCGTTCTTATTCCTGACCTTTGTTTATCAAGTATCCGGGCAAACGGTTAGTGGCATCTTGACGGATGAAGCAGGGCAGTCGGTTGCCTATGCCAATGTGATATTGTTGGCAGTAGCTGATTCTGCCTTTGTTTCAGGGACAATCAGTGATGACAAAGGTTCTTTTACTCTTGCGGTAGATGGTAAGGATAAAATTATCCGCATATCTTCCATCGGATATGTGACTGTCTATCAGCGTTGCCATACTGCCGATTTAGGTGTTATACGTCTTGCGTCGGACACGCAGATGCTGAATGAGGTGGTGGTTAAGGGAAATCTGCCTAAAACAAGACTGAAAGGGGATGCCTTGGTTACTAATATTCAGAACTCGGTATTAAGCGTTGCTGGTTCGGCTAATGATGTATTGGCGAAAATACCCGGTATACAGGGAAAAGACGGTAGCTTTACCGTGTTCGGCAAAGGAACTCCTATTTTTTATATCAATGGGAGACTGGTACGGGATAATTCGGAACTGGAACGTTTACATTCTTCTGATATAAAGAGTGTGGAAGTGGTAACAAATCCCGGAGCGCAGTATGATGCCACTGTAAAGGCGGTTGTTCTTATTCGTACTTTGAAACCTGTGGGTGAAGGGCTGGGCTTCAATGTTAAAACAGCTAATATGTATGGAGAGAATTTTTTTACTCTCAACCAGTTCGATTTCAATTATCGTCATAAAGGCTTGGATATCATAGGCTCTCTTTTCTACAGTGGTGGAAAAGATGGTACGAACATCAGTTTGGACCAGCAAACATGGGTAGATACGCTGTGGACGCAGAAGTCGGATGCATATACTTTAGCCAGGAGAGAGAATTATAAAGCTCGTTTGGGTGCCAACTATATGTTTAATGAAAAACATTCAGTCGGCATCCTTTATGATTTTGTTTATTATAGCACCGAGGAACCCAATTACACTATGCGCTCTGAGATAAGTGCGGACGGTAAACCTTATGATAGTTGGAAAAGTAAAAATGTGCTTTCTAATGAATATCCTGTTCATCTTGTCAATGCCTATTATGTGGGGACTATAGGCAGGTGGTTGGTCAATTTTAATACTGATATGCGTTGGAGTTATGAAGAAGATAAGCAGACGACAACCGAAGATAGTGAAAATTATCAGGATAGAACCGTGAAGACGAACCGCCGCTATGATAACGGATTGTTTGCTTCTAAATTGGTATTAAGTTATCCGTTTTGGAAAGGAAATTTGTCCTTCGGAGGCGAATATACGCATACTTATCAGAAGAATAAGTTTGCAAATGAACAGGGAATACTTCAGGATACGGATAATAAGGTTCAGGAATATAGTATTTCTGCCTTTGTAGAGTATAGACTGAAATTGGGAAAGTTAGATGTCGGAGCCGGAATACGTTATGAACATAATACCTCCGATTACTATGAAAGCGGTAAACTGGTGAATGAACAAAGTAAAGTATACGATAATATTTTTCCGACTGTTTCATTGGCTTATCCGTTTGGACCGGTATCTGCCAATTTAAGCTATACGATGAAGACTCGGAGACCTTCTTATTCGCAATTGGACGGTAATATGAATTACATCAATCGTTATACCTACATGAGTGGTAATCCTTTGCTGAAACCTACTACTTACTCTGATCTTACTTGGATGTCATCTTATAAGTTTTTTCAGTTGATTATCAGCTATCAGAGATCTGAAAATGCCATTATCCACGTAACGAATCAGTTGGAAACACAGCCGAACATATCGCATACCACTTATCAGAACTTCAATAAGATAGATAAGGTTACTTTCCTGTTGGCTGCTTCTCCTACAATAGGATGTTGGAATCTTAATTATAGTGCGGGTATTATTAAGCAGTGGTTTGAGTTGGAGCATTTGGGAGCTATAAAGAAGATGCATCGACCGATGCCTTATTTATCTATGTTCAATACTTTCACGTTACCGAAAGGATTCCAGATTACATTGGATGGTGTATTCATGGGCAAAGGGCATGTGGAAAACCTTCTAATAGGTGAAAACAAATACATTGATGTCGGTATTGGCAAAACTTTCTTTAAGGATAAGGCTTTGTTGGTTAAATTAGATTGTTCTGACGTGTTTGACTGGAGGCGTAATAATACGACATTGTATGGAGAACGTAATATTCTGCGCGAAAAAGATAGTTGGACAGATTTGCAGAATATGCGGTTGACACTTCGTTACAGATTTAATTCTTCAAAAAGTAAATATAAAGGTACAGGTGCCGGTGAGGATGAG
>ULMC01006885.1_pt1 | contig 20254 bp, 11 predicted proteins | sample 1951541 | NCBI WGS metagenome assembly ULMC01 (sample SAMEA4835539, study PRJEB28245) | human gut metagenome | biome: gut microbiome; material: fecal sample | place: Denmark | collected 2008 | reverse complement strand
ATATATCGTAGCTGTCGATCAACACAGAGGCGGCATAGGAAATTTCAAATTTCCTTCACCGACCAACAAAAAGTGTGATTTGAGGCTGATTATTGATGAATCGGACCCAAACTACATACACTTAAAGCAGGAGACACGGAATCAATTAGATGTATGGCAAAGATTTATCGATGAGACCATTGCTCATGGTCATGAAATTCCTCGTTTTCCAATATGGGCAATGGAGTTCGGAGCTGACTACCCCATTGATATAGCACCTGCATTCATGACCCCTGATAGACTAATTGGTTGCCGAGGCAAATTGGGCCGTTTAATTAGAGAAGGCAATTTATCCGACTGTTTATTACAACTTCCCAAATATGCCCAAACCAATAAGTCAAAAGTATTCCCTGCATGGAAGATTAAATACATCATGCAAAATCGCAATTTCTATGAAGAGAATAAAGACTGGCTTGACGAATGGCTCAAAGAAGTGCGTCGGTTTGAAAACAGTCATTTGAAAATGGAATGGAATTGTGGGAAAAACTCCGGATATCAAATTGAAGATAAAATCGTCCAATTCCGAGCATCCGGAATACGCATCAAGAAACCTGATTACTCTCCCGCACTCAATCTTGTCGGCACACAGATTCCTATTTTACCTTGGGTTAATCTACCTGAGGAAAGTTTAAAAGAAGGTGAACCGTCAAAAGGACGTTATATGACAGTACGAGAAGCGGCTAAATTACAAGGGATGGACAATCTAAGTTTTGGTACGCTATCTCAAGGCAGGTGCTTTGAAGCCTTGGGCAATGCGGTAAATGTAGAGATTGTCAAACTAATTGCAAAAAAACTATTAAGTTATGACTGATATCAATAAGCACACGGTAAGTATAGCAATTGGAACAACGATGTTCGCCAGATATGCAGATCTGCCGAACACCGTTTCTCATGCTATTGCAGAGTTTATTGACAATGCCCTGCAGTCATATCGAGACAACAAAGAGAGACTCTTATCCATTGATCCCGATTTTAAATTTAAAGTAACTGTCGATTTTGAATGGAATGCAGATGATAATAGGGCCAAAACCATCAAAATATCAGACAATGCCAGTGGTCTAAACTTTCAGAGTTTCCAGAAAGCATTTATAACGGCAGAAACCCCGGAAGACAACAAAGGACTTAATGAATTCGGGATGGGGATGAAAACCGCTGCTGGATGGTTGGGGAATACATGGTCTGTACAGACAACTGCATTAGAAGAGTCCGTCGAGCGCTTCTATAAGTTCGACCTACAATATGTTCTTGATAACGATCTAAAGGAACTTCCATACACAGAAACACCTTGTCCAATTCAAGATCATTATACGATTATCACCATATCTGCTCCGACAAAGAATTCACCGTCCAGCAAAAGTCTTGAAAAAATCAAAATAGAGTTGGCTAGTATATATCGGCAATCACTTCGCGCCCATGAAATGGACCTGTATGTCTATGGCGATCCATTATCATTTGAAGAATACCCAATACTAGAAGCTCCATTTGCAAGAACACCTGATAAAAAATCAATCTATTGGAAAAAGGATATTGATTTTAAATTTGGGAAATATAGGGCCACAGGTTTTATCGCTATTCTGCGAGAAATAAATAATACACAGAATGGGCTGGTACTGCTACGAAGAGGTCGTGTCATAGTAGGGGCTGAAACAGATGGGCGATATTTCCCGAAGTCACTGTTTGGCTCTCAGGGTAATTTCAGGTTTAAACGCCTTTTTGGAGAATTGGAACTCGAGGGATTTGAAGTATCCTTCAATAAGAATGACATTCAAGATAAAGAGAATCTTGAAGCGTTAATGGAAGCATTAAAAGGAGAGATTCATACCAAAGAGTTCGATCTATATACGCAGGCGGACGAATATCGACTAGATGAAAATCGAAAGGTCGTCAGAAAACTTATCCGAAAACACGACACATCAGCAAAAAGCGATAAGCGTCCTATCGACATTTTTACGCCAAAAGTAAAAGACCAAACCATATTCCCCAATACAGATACCCCTGTAACAACAGAGACAACCGTAATTGGTGAATATAAGGATACATACAAAATTAAAGAGTCTCAATACACTCTTACCGTGCAATATGTATCAGACAATGGGGACAATTTGTTTTGGGTAGATGTTTCCAAAAAGAATGAACATGAAATCACCTGTAAGGTAGATACCAACCACATATTTTTCAAGCACTTTGGGAAACCCACGGACTCAGTAACTGCCATATTAAAAACTCTTGCCATTGCCAAATTCACAGCAAGAGAGGTTGCAGACAATTCTGCCTCTGATATGATGAACTATTTTAATCAATATATTAGGGAGACTAAAATATAATGACACAGATAACCATTAACAGCACCGATAGTAAGAAAATATTACCACAAAATGCATTGCAGAATGTATCATGTGGTAAATTCTTCGAACAGTTTTTAGATTCGCAAAAGATCTCTCCGACAAAGAGTAATGGTCTTTCTCCAGAAGCTGTTGTAACTTATCGATCGGAAACCACAGATATTCTTAACCATTGTAATCCCCATGATGCCACACAGGCACAAGAGACTACACACCTGGTTGTTGGTTATGTACAGAGCGGTAAAACTATGTCATTTACTGGTCTGACGGCATTAGCGCTGGACAATGGCTATCGTATCATAATATATCTAGCCGGGACTAAGAATAATCTTCTTGAACAAACGTCTAAACGATTAAAGAAAGATCTTATAGGCAATCGTGCAAAAAACAATAACTTTTACAAAATACACCCCAATCCTACAACGAATGAAATTGAAGAGATTGTTGGGCATCTTGAATCATCGGACAAACCAATTATTCTGATTCCCATACTTAAGCACTACAACCACATTAATCAACTCATTCATATACTCAACTCGACGGAATATAAGGCGGTGATGAGGAATGAGACGGTCATTATTATCGATGATGAGGCAGATCAAGCCTCTCTCAATAATTATGGGCGTAAAAACAGCAAAGAGGAAAGGTCAAAAGAAGAAGAGGAAAGATCATCAACTTATGATGCGATTTTAAGGCTCAGAGCATCTCTTCCGGGAAATACTTATATTCAATATACAGCAACACCGCAAGCTAATATCCTTATTAGTATGCAAGACCTGCTTTCCCCCAAAAGCCATACTGTTCTGACACCTGGCGAAGGCTATATTGGAGGAAAACTATTTTTCGGTAAAGGGCCAAATCATGATCTGTTCAAAGGGGGACTTATTATTCAAATCCCCGAGGGAGAAGTTTTTCATAAGAAGCGTAATCCTCTTGAGAGGATGCCTAAATCCCTAAAAGATGCATTGATGTTCCATATTCTTGCTGTTGCCATTGTCGTAAAATGGCAGGCTCCTGAAGACATTACCTACCTGTCAATGATGGTCCATCCAGACAACGAGAAGAAATGGAACAAGAAATTCAAAGAATGGATTGATAACGAACTCAAAAATTGGCGGAAAGCTCTTAAAATGGCCGATGGGTGCGACGAGAAAGTATATTTACTCGAAGACTTCAAGAAAATATTCCCCAAGGCCGTAGAATTTTACGCGCCTGAAGATCGACCGACTTTTGAGCAGATCAAGCCCTTTATTGCTGATGTAATACACGACAGGAAGGTTTATCTTGTCAATACAGATAAAGATGCACAAACGGATATAGAATGGGATAACTACAAGATGCACATATTGGTAGGAGCAGAAATGTTAAATCGTGGCTTTACTGTTGAGAAACTTGCAACTACCTATATGCCTCGATATACCACCAGTGCAACCAATGCGGACACGATTCAACAGCGATGTCGTTTCTTCGGATATAAAAAGGATTATATCCGATCATGTCGAGTATTTCTTCCAGGAAGCACTATTGAAAACTATCATGCTTACGTTGACCATGAAGAAGAATTGCGTGCTATGTTAAAGTCTTGTGATACGCTTGACGCAGTCGAGCGCAGCATTCTACTTTCTCCGTCCTTAAGGCCAACACGCCGCAATGTTCTTCCTGTATGGGTTGTAAACGACAAACTCAAAGGGATGTTTGCGTTACAAGCATTTGCCAGTCGTTATACCATTGAACACAATGATAAGATTGTAGATGAATTTTTAAAGAAACACGCAAACGATTTTACGATTCGCCCTGATACAACGAAAGACCGTACACACAGATGGCTGAAGTTAGATGTAGATGAAGCGATCGAATTTTTATCAGATTTTAACTTTAAAAATTGGCCAGATGCCCAACGTAAAGCCAACACCATTCGATACTTACGATATTTGTCAGCTGAGGAAAATGAAAGTCCGATAAAATATGTGTATTTTTATCAAATGGCTTTTGCAGCCAGCCCCAGACATCGTAGTTTTGATATGGAGAAATGCAGATTGGCTACGAACACAGATCTATTTGCCGGACCGAGTTCTGTTACTGATTCAACGAACTATCCCGGCGATAGAAAGATTGTTGGATCAGAGGATACCATAACAATTCAACTACATCATATTGAGTTCGATGGAGCTGCCCTCGATTTTCCCAGAACAGCTTATACATTAGCTATATATTACCCGAAACAGTTAGCCACGAATTACTGTACGAACATCGGAAATGACATAGACGACTCAGACGAAGACTATTAAGATGGATATTAAGCAAATAATCAATGAGTTTCTCTCATTAGAAAGTACTACTTACAAGGATAACACATATAATGTGATATCTTTATTCAATCTGCCACATAAATTAGGGGCATCAAAAGAGCATTACCCCATGTTCTTCATTGCTACTAATGATGCGCCCTATAATATCCCTAATACGATACGGGAACTTTTGTCGGTCGAATATGATATGGAGTGTACTATCAATGAAGTTAACGGTAACTCTATATTGAGAAAATTTGCGATTATAACACTGCGCAGTAGTGATAGGCATCTGCAATCATACTTTATTGAGATATTTGCCATGATGCTAATGAAAATGCCACAACAACCATCCAAACAAGAATTATCTATTGAAGTTGAGAGACTGGTTACAATCTTCTCTGCATTATCGGCAACTCCACGAAAAAAAATACAAGGGTTATGGGCCGAATTATTGGTGATTGAAAGAAGCTTAGATCCACAGATACTTATAAATGCCTGGCATTCTATTCCATCATCGAAATATGATTTTACATTAGGCCGCGATAAAATTGAAGTAAAAAGCACATCATCAGAAGAGAGAGTTCATCGATTCTCTTTGGATCAATTAAATCCCTCTCCTAGTTCCCGTTTACTAATCGCTTCAATAACAGTTCGAGAATCAGGGCAGGATCTTAATGGGTTATCCATTAGGGATTTATATGATAGGATATGTAATCGCCTGCAAAACATTGAGGCACAAATTCGACTGTATACCATTATCGCCCAAACATTAGGTAATGATATAAACAAAATAGACGCCGTGTGTTTTGATTATATAACAGCTTCGGACACTTTGGCCTTCTATGATTATCAAACGATTCCTCGCATTCTAAAAAAAGATGTACCTTCCAATATCTCAGAAGTTAGGTTTGTTTGCAACATAACGAAATTAAAGGATATAACAACTTCAAACTCTTTTGACAAGAACGACAGCCAATTGTTTAACAGTCTATTCTGAACATTATGATTAAGAAAATTAGCCGATACTCATTGCAGCAGATCTTTATCGAGAGTTTGGAAGACTGTGATTCTTTCAAAATAATCGATGGCCTAAATCCTTTCCATATCATCCTAAATGGTAAGGAACTCTATATATACATCAAGAATTTATCCCCAGCCTATTTTTCCAATCCAGATGTATGGAGAGTACAGTTACCAAAGAAGGATGAATTTGAGACTATAAAAAATGGTCCTATTGACTTCGTACTATTAGGGTATGATGCCGATAATGATGTATATACCACTTGGCACCCCAAATGGGCAAAACAACGATTGAATAATGGTGAAAGCGTATCCTTTTATTCAAGATTATCCTTACAAGAGGAGGCCGCTTCTACACAAGCTATTAAGCGCCTTTCTCTAAACAACGAAGGTGAGGTTATAGCCTTCCCGCGAGAACATATAGAATTCCTATTGTCCAACTTAAAGACCTTCTTTCAAGATGAAAGTGATTACGTTGCAATGGGATCGAAAAAGAGGCCTGAAGCTAATGACGCATATAAAACATTCTGCGACTTGAAGAATATAGATTTGTTTGCGTCACATATGGCTAATGAAGGGTATTCTGCTGTCACTATCAGCAATTATTGTCGTGCTATTCGGGATCTAATCAAGGATGGTTATATTACTCGATATAGAAAGATATTTCTTTCTTGCGATAGATTGAGTGAATACAAAGATGTAGTAACAGAGTTTTGCGACCAACCAGAAATTAGCGAACGGAATGCGAAATGGCACAACACATTATCAGCAGCGCTAAGAGCCTACATTAGCTTTCTTATAAAACATCAATCGAATGAGACACTCTCTCCCGTCATAACAGACGATATAAATACCTCAAACTATTTAGATGCCTTAATTAGTAAAGACATCTATGAGGGATTTGGCCTTTTCTTACGTAATAAAGGATATAATGAGAACACGGTAACACACTATCTGAAAAGCATCCGGACTTTACGAGAAACGGGGCTCATTACCAAATACAGATCTCTTTTTGAGTCATGTAACTCCATCGAAGATTTGCGGAATGCATTTAAAAAGTTTTTTGCCATTCATGAGGTGGACCAAATGAATAAAGACAGACATCACGATTTATCCGCGATGTCCAAACAATTTATTGACTATCTTCAAGCAAATATTTTTTCTGAATTAGCATTACCTTCGCAAAGTAATGAAGTTCCCCAACATCACAGCGAAGACAATATAGTCCCAATTCCAAGTCAAGCAGAAGAAAATCCTCCTGAGATAGATTGGGAAACACCATATACAGGCTCCAACGGCAAATTAACCCGGATCGCCAATCCTGTATTGATAGATAAACTACGTCCTCTTCTGGATACTGAATACGCAAGTCCGGTCAGAGCATACAACGAGATTGAAGACTTCTACGGAGATAGATATTCCAATATGGATATGGGCGACTGGATGAAATTATTTAAAGCTATTGATTGGGAGAATCCATATGTTTCGTCCAGCCCGACGCCAACATCTGACACTGATAAAACAAGAAGTAAAACAGAGATTCTTAGAGTAGAATACCCTGATGGAAGAATCATACAACATCCTAAAGCTATTGATACTTTCGTAGAGGTTATAGAGAACAGCTACCCAGATTTAATTCATGAATTGAATATTCTTCATGCAAATGTTAATCTGGTGACCAGAGAACGCAGTGAACAATATGCGCCAGCTCAGAAAGAAATAACGGATGGATGGCTGGTTTTCACAAATATCAACACTCGCCGAAAAAGAGAGGACTTGTTAAAAATATCAGAAGAGTTAGAACTAGGATTAAAAGTCGATTTAGTATCGATTGCAACCGGGGCAGTTATTACGCCCACTGATGAGCCGAACTCATCTACTCGACAAAAGATTAAAGTTACCTTTCCAAATGGCAGAACAATACAACCGAACAAAGTATTAGAGGCCCTGATTGAAGTGGTAAAATATGCAGGTCCAGAACGGGTACGAGATTTAGGAATCACTGTATGCGCAGATAATTTAGTTTTGAAAAATCCTAAACCAAGATATGTGAAACCTTGTAAACCTGTTGGCAATGGATGGCTGGTCAACACCTGTTCTGACACCCCTACCAAATATGAGCAGATTAAATATATATCAGATAAGTTGTCGCTGAATTTATCTGTAGAAATAATAAATTAATTCAATAAGAATACGAATCGCCAATGTTTTGTAATTCAAGTTATTAGCGACGCCAAACACAAAACAATATTATTAAAACAGAATCATTAAGAGAATAAAAAATAATTACCACAAGTATTGTACTAGAAAATTTAGGTTCTGAGCAAAAAAGAAATCTGTAGAATAAAGACAAATACAAACATAATCATAATCACTTAAATACAAACAAAATGAGTAAGGTTAATTCAAATATTCAAGCAATATTAGATATCGATCTGGAGAAGTTATTAGCGCAGACTAATCAACTAAATGATTTCATTGAGGGCAAAATTAAATGTCCTATCTGTGGTACAAAAATTACAGAAGATAATATTGGTATACTGTATCCATCAGAGATTAATGATACTATCCAATTTGAAATTCACTGTAATAATATTGATTGTCTTTCTAAATAAATTATAGTATATGTTTGGATCAACAGTTCTCATTGTTCTAATAATTGCGTATATTGTCTGCAAATACTATAGTAATATAAGAATTTTCATAATTGACATTTTTCATTTCCTTGTCCATATCTTTAAATGTGGAAAAAGAACTTCTGTCAGATTAGATCTTCAAACTATAGCAAACGATTCTATAAAAGAACTAAATAAAACCGTCCCTGAACTTCAGATGCCAGATTTCAAAATAGAATGGGTAAAAGAAGACGAGAGCGGACAGGTAAGGTTCGATAAAGGAAAGGCTATAGTCATGCTTAAATTTAGCAAAGATCGGACTCAAAATGTAATCAATAGTACTTCAGCATACATTCAAAGTAACTTACTTACAACTTCTCGGCCATTTATTGACGAACCGATAGTAAAGGCTATTGATTATACTATCATACAAAAATTTCTAAAGAGAACTCCTCAGAACAGATTTGCAATTAGACACTTTGTAGAAAGTAATCGTCACGACATTACACTATACCAGGATAGTTTTGAAAAAGTAAATAAAACAGACCAAAAGGGATTGCTAACCAATATTTTGCTTCGTGAATATACCTTATGGGGTGATAACATAGTAACGGAAATTCCGACTATAAATCATAAAATAGAATCTAGAAATATACTTGATTTTGTCTATGATATTGCATCTCGAGGATATGATGAGTTTACGCCATTACAATTCATAAGTAATAACGTTAAAATTGCAGTTTTATTAGTCGCCAAAATAGAAACATACTCAGATAATGGCAGCAGACCATATATCCGTCGCATTAGAGAAGGATTTGCAAGAGGAATTAACACATTCTATCTTCTTGCTCGGGGCGATAAAATATCTATATTAAAAAAAGTATATGGAGAATTAATTCAAACTGGTAATTTTATTTGTTTGAACAATCCTGAGATATTCTATGACAAAGACGGCCGAGAAAACATTTGCTACTGTTTACAAGTTGATAAGTCTGGCAATATGGCTTCTGACTTTTTAGAGATAAATGAGGCAATTGGTAATTCAAATGAGATTGAATTGTTAATTGAGCATGTTTACAAGAATGAGTTAAAATGTATTTATAACGAACGTCTACATGTTTCAATTCCTGTTGAAGAAATTTGTGATCATGAAATAAGACTTAAAAACTATTATGCTTCCGGGATGACAATTACTGCGGTTCCGCTGTCCATCGAAGAAGGGGGTATCATCAAAGCATCCCTAAAAGGCACAAATTGCGATCCTAAAAACTTAATAGACAACGAATATTCGGTCGGAAAGTATATAAAAGCTATTGTACAGAAGGTAGAAGATGAGGTTGCTTTTCTTTTGATTAGCGGCAGTGACAAACAAGCTTATGCATTCCGTAAAGATCTTACTTTTAGTTCATATTTATTTTTACACAATTTATATCCTATAGGGTGCGAATTTGAATATGAGATTATTGATATTGATTATGTGTCAAATCAATTAAGACTTAAGCGGAAAGATTTAATTGATCCATGGAATGAATTCAATATTCAGAATGGACAAATTATCGATGTCACTATTTATGAGGTTGAAGATACATACTTTGCATCAGAAATAATGGAAGGCATAAAAATAATACTACCATATTCTGAATTATCTTGGATTGAATCTGACATAGAAAAAGAAAAAAAAAGAATAAAGCGGAATTCAAGTCTTCAATTAAAAGTAAAATTTATAGATTACGAAAGGAGAATAGTAATTGCAACAAACAAACTCACAGCAAGCCCGTACCAGCAATTTTTTGACTCATTAGAAAATTCGAAACCAATAAAGGTAAAACTTCTCGAATCAAACAGTTATGGAATTATTGGCAAAACACTGGAATTTAGAGTGTTTATACCCACTTCTGAAACACATATTGCCAATAACTACTTTAATTATTCAATAGGGAAAGAATATGATGTGTACATCAAATCAGTATCCGATGATGGACTAAGTTTGATTGGCACTTTTAAGCCCTCAATTAAACATCCGTTACAGGTTTTTAAGGAGGACTTTAATATTGGTGACATCATTAAAGGGTTGTCGATATTTAGAAAATATAAGTACTTATACCAATTCAAACTCAGACACAAGAAATACGATAAATGCAGGATATATTTACCAATCCAAGAAATATCTAACATAGCTTATATTAGAGAATTCGAAAAACTAGAGTCATTAATTATGAGAATTCCTATTATTATCAAAGAAATTGACTTTGATAATAATCGTGTTGAATTATCAATAAAAGATGTTCTTATATCCAACAACGGGGTAAAAGATGAAATGGAATATGGAACCACATACCAAGGAACTGTTATTGGTCGTAATAATAATAAGTATGTGATTGTTATCCATGATTATTGGATAGAAGGATACTTATTAACATCAAAAACGCTATGTACCGGAGACATATTGTCTGTGCGATTAGCTGCTCACGGTAGTCAATATGCAGAATTTTGCGAAGATTAGTATCTTTTGATTTTTTTATAAGCTTTTAAAGAATGTGGAGGATAAAATAAAGTTGCTTTGGTCGACTGAGAACTTTCGAGACTGTAAATTAAAGTGTGTCTGTAAAGTTTAATAATTTCTTTTTCCTTTATTTGACACACTTTAATTTACAGTCTCTGGAGTATAGTTTCAGGTATTTTCTCTTTTGACTATAAAACATCTAAAACCAGCAACGGTAAGTAGTATAATTTTCAAATATTTATCTGCACATCTGTCAATATCTATCAATTGAGATAAAAACTATCGGCACTAAAACAAAATAGTGCCGATAATTTGCATGTTGTTTTTCCAGTCATACTCTTTTAATGAAGGCTTATTCTTTCCTCCGGCTGCCATTCTGTAAGCGAGACAATCGCATGGTATTGCTCCAGAGTCAGGGGCGAATCGCCTCCGTTCGAACATTCGTATTCCCACGGCAATTCGTAGACAGTGCCTTCTTCCTGATAGCCCATATAGTTGTGATATGAGTCGGGAACAAGCCGTACATAATCCTCTTCGAGCAGGATCTTTAAGAGCTTCTCGGCGTCGTATATCAGCAGTGGTGCTCCGGCCTTATACAAAGCTGTGGCTACTTCAATTGCCAGTCCGGCATTGACAGAATAACTGTTGGAGACCATAACTTTCCATCCCTGCTGCCGGTCGTTTGAGGCAAAGATATTCAGACGCGAAAGCCCCAATTCTCCGTAATGGTCAGTTGCGAACCACATGAAATCCTCCGGACTGTCAATGTCGTACATTTCCGTCACATCGACGAACTTTTTCCGCTTGTAATAAACCACATCACACAGTTCTTCAGGAACATCCTGCGGATCTGTATGGATGCGCCCCCTGTACCTCCGCTTCTGGTGATAATTTTCATACACCTCATTGGCAATGCGGAAATAGGTGCAATACTTTCGGATGGTCATGGGTTCCAAAAGAGGGGCAGAAAGCCCATGCACCGAGTCCTCCAATGCCTTGATGGCCGTTTCCCGATCTTCCACCTCAATTTTGAAATTCGGCACTATGCAGTTAAATTCTCTTTGTGCAATCCGTCCTATACGCTGCTGATACGGCAGGTTTTGCGCCACGTAATCGTTGGACCCGTCGGGATTTGCGACAATGACATCAATCATCCGTTCCAGATAGTCGAAGAGGCGGATTAAGTTCTCCCTGCACCACGTATCATTTGGCTCTGCATCCGTATACTTGGAATGATTCGTAATGATAAAATGGGTATGCTTCCGGTCAGTAACACGGATTGACCGGGAATCCCCATATCTGCTTGAAGCGACATGAAACCATCTGGTTTCCATCGGGTTGAATGCAAGCCAATCCGCAAGAAACGCTTCCCGACTGTCATATTCCCCCGAAGCGGCCAAATCCTCGGCATTCCCCCACTCTTCCGGCGCAGGCCGTGGCACTTCGATATAGAATCCCCGGTACTCATCGTCGCCCATTACAGCCAGCCGCTCGAACCGATGTTGAATCTCAACCAGCCGTTCAAACATATCGCTACCAACAACAATCTCCCATTGACGGCTTTTTCCCAACGCCTCCAAATGCGAGGCATTCAGTCCGACCCCCTTCGCCAAATCGGCAAGGAGCTTTCTGCCTATGATCTTTCTTTCGTTCATTTCTGTAAGTCCATTAAATTTCAATAAACCTGGTCGGATCAAATCCGTTCATCAGGTGTTCATCTTCAAAAATATATCCCATATGGTTGCAAATTATACGGGTCCGGCCAATCACAGTGTCAATGTTGGTATGCGAATACCCGTAGATCCAAGCGTCAATCCGGCTGTTGGCTATCAGTTCTCCGCATTCACTGGCAAAGGCACTGTTCAGCACAGAACCTTTATGATGCGGAGCCACTACCTGGAGTGTCGGCAGGTGGTGCGTAACCACCACGATATGGGCTGCCGTGCTCTCCTTAACGCTTTTCCGAATAAAGCTGATACAAGTCTCATGCATCCGGTTGAATTCATCCACCTGCAGCAGCTTCCCGTTGAACTTGATCTGTCGGAAGTCATTCATGCCTTTCCACACGAAATACTCATCGTTCGGGTTGATCCGTGACCACAGCGTACTCAGGACGAAGTCAGTGTCATCGATGCGGACGACCTGATTCTGATAGTAACCGACATTTTCCCGGAACATCCACTGCTATTGCAGACCACGTTCCATCACGTCGGAATAGTTGTAGTATTCGTGGTTGCCGGGGACAATCAGCACCTGCCGGTAATTCTCCGAAGCCCATTTCCAAAACTTCGTCAACGGAGCAACCTTATCCCTGAGATAGAAAATATCCCCGGCCAGCACCAGCACATCGCCTGTTACAGGCAATTCATTATTTTTCAAGTATCTGCTGTTTTCCTGGAACTCCATGTGCAGATCACTCATGTATTGTATTTTCATTTTATTGTTCTCCTTTCTTTGATTGTTCAATCTGTTTCCCTATGATTGCCTTCACCTGCGCAAAAGAGACCGGTGTGAAATCGTTGTTGTCCACTCCGACATCATATTGTGTCGGAAGAAGCATACTCAGCCGCAGTGCATCCTTTCCGGTATTGTTCCTACGGGTATGAACGTGTCCGAATAGCTGCCATGTGTCATCATATGAGCCGCCATAGCAAAGGAACGGACAGTGATTCAGATAAATCTTCTGTTTATCCACCTCGATATACATCTGCATCGTTATCTGCTCGAAGTATTTCGTGTAATTCTGCCTCAGGTTCTTGATGTCGTGGTTACCGGAAATAAGGTATATTTTTCCGTTCAGCCTGTTCAGTACGTTTACCCATTCGGCAGAACCGCCCAGACAGAAATCACCCAGGTGGAACACGATATCCTCCGGGCCGACCACGCGGTTCCAATTGACAATAATCGTTTCATTCATGTGCGACACATCCTTGAAAGGTCTGTTGCAGAACCTGATGATATTGGTGTGGTTGAAGTGGGTGTCGGATGTAAAGAACACCCTGCTTCCGTCAAATTTATATTTCATAATCTTTTCATTCATGCGCATCACTGCGCGGTCAATAATACGTTACAATTCAGCCTGTGGACGGAATTGACGGAGAAGAGCACATCGTGCGAACGTCACCAACAGGCATCAAACAAAAACCGTCGAAAAGTTTGGTAAGGACTCTCCGACGGTTTTCATTTATCGTTTCAGCGGGATACCAGCATCATCATATCCCCGATGGTTTATCAAACGTTCGTCGGAAAATGTCTCCAAAAGTATAGAATGCTCCAATGCCCGAAGTATGGACACACGACAATCTCTCAAGGCATTTTATGCCTCGATCCAATACGATGTTCCAGTTGTTCATTCTTCTTTGCAGCATTGTAAGCTTTATGTTTTTATTCAATTGACGGTGCAAAATTACGGATTTTCTTGAGGACCAGCAAATTTATTCTTCCAAGACTGCAACGGTTATCATGTCGCGTTCCGTGTGAAAAACTACCGTCTATATCTTCTATTTTAATTCATGCACGTTATATGAGAGAGCAAGGCTTTACGAACAATCTCTGACATCTCGACCAAGAACATCAAGCAGAGCTATTTTAATAGAATCATTAGTACTAGCATCTTTATCAGTTTATTCTTTTATCCAGTCCACCTTTCCCCCTTCGCCATATTTGGCGCAGAAAAAGTAAGTTTTATAATTAGGGACAGGTGTAGCTCCAATTACAAGTTGGCGTTCAGCCGAAATCGTCCAATACATAGTATAACCTTGGGCACGGAGGAATTTCTCCAATACCGTTCTGCGAAGATGCAATCCTTTAGGGATACCTGCACGATAATGTCCAGTAGAGGCATAGAAAGAAGCCAACTGGTCGTCCATACCATAAGTAAAACAAGCATGACCCTTGAAATGAAGTTCCATGGTGTTCATCAACTCGGGGCAAGGCAGCATATTCTCTTCTACATATTCATTGCCAAGTCCCATAGTGTTTTCTTGAAGTTGGGTATAGTTGGTCAACATCACGCGACAGGGACACGTTCTGTTTCCGGCTAAAACATCTGTCCAATTTTCATATTCTGTACTGACATAAGACAACATCCAAGGATATTCAAGTAAACGAATATCTATGTCTGGTCCAGATACAGGCATCCCTCTTCCGCTGAAGTTTTGCTTTTTTATCCACCTCTCAAATTTCAGGGCATCTTCATTGCGGACAAAGAATGTCTCGTACGACAAATAGGCATCCTTATGCTCCCCATTAGTTGGGAATTCGGAGAAAATCTTAAATAACAATACCCACTTGTTATCCTCACCCACAAAGAAGTGTTGGCAATCGACGGTTGTAAAAGGTTGCTCTAACCAGTCGGCATCTGCCATCTGCTTATCTATCACGAACGGTGATTGCTTATTCAGAACATCTGCTATTTCAGCATCATCAATCAACCCCTCGGTCAAAGTGACATCAAAGTCATTTAGTGTGGAACTGTTCCAGGGATAAGCAGGACTTAATATAAGCTTATTGCCATCCTCCCCTTCGCGCCAACTATCGACCACAGCAAAATGGTCCATCAGTTGCGCCTCTATCGCGAATAGAGCTTTCCATTGATATTTCTTACCTATTCTCTCGTATTGGTTATCATATCTTCCTGGAGAATACACCCCATTATCCAATTCACCCAATTGATCACGCCAACCCAATGTCTTGATTTTTTGGGCTATCATGGACTGCAACAGAACGAGTGGTAACATAGATGGCCTTCCGTTTTGGTCATGCGGCATTAGGGTATAAATCTGGCTCTCGCTATTCGAGTTAAAACCCAATATATAACGATGGAAATCAGAAAACCCGCACAATGAGAATCTAAGTTCTTTGGAGCCTTCGGTACAACCGAAGTAATCGTCACCAATTTCTATCGTGTCATGGGCAATCTCTTCTTGAGGAATGTAAGGCGGCAATGACTTAGAAAAAAGATCTATGCCTCCTTTCAGAGTCTTAGTAAACAGCAGTATCTTCAACAACCATTCACGTACTCTGACATCCTCTACCGGCTGTTTGTTTTTGAAATGATAATCATAAATAAGAAGTGATACTGTTTTAGAGAGTTCCACATCTCGCATGAGTAACAGCGCTCCATATTCTGCATTGTAGAGGCCCTCCAAAACATAAGTATCCTTAACAGAATGGAAATCGCCTATCAGCACCTCAAACAAGTCGCTATGATTACAAAGTATACGACATAATTTCCGTTTGGCGTGAGCTCTTATCACAGGATGCGATGACGCACAACACCAAACCAACAGATAGGCTTCTGTCTTATATTCTTGTTCATGAACATCTTCTGTATAGAGTACAGATCCTTCGTAATACTGATTTACAATATGAGTCCATTGGAGATCCAAATCGGCTTGGCCCAGTGCATTCAAAGACCGATGCATTGTTTTCAGAAATCCACTAAGAGAATGTAAAGACACACCAAAGATGATGCTATAGCCTAACGTTTTTTCTACTTCCAGCCAAAACTCTCCAAGAACCGTTTGCTCAACAGGGTATAAATGCCATTCCAACCCATCAATAAAGCATCGCTGTAGAAGAGCATTATCTCTTATCATCTTTTCTTCTACAATCTCTTTCTTCTCGAATTTCTCAGGCCAAAGAATAGTGAGGTAAGTAAGAAATTGATAGAACCCCTCTTCACAAAGTGTTTTTCGCTCATAAGACTTGATAAACTCTTTGAGTTGGGTGATTTTTGCTTGCTTATCAGATTTGGTATTCAGGAACGCAATGGCTCGTATCACATCCTCCATCTGTTCGTACTCAAACTTCACAACAGCCTCTTCGCCCATGCTATTCGTCTGACCATTCCAATCAGCCAACAACAGACCTTGGGCTATCAAGTTGTACAGAAGCGATTTACTCCAAGTGCGATTGTTACAAAACTGACTAGACACAACTCTTGCTTTTTTGCGCGTGATAGGATGGAATTTATAAGTAAACACCGACAAGTGAGCCAGACGACACAGATATTGCCAAGTGATATTCAGTTCCGGGTCTTCATCTACGGCTTCTGCTATGGCTCTTTCACGCATATATATGTATTGGCGATACAACACCCACAATGACCTTAACCACTTTCTATCGTGATAAGGCATCGAAGTATAAGTCTCACAAAAAATATTCAAGAAAAGCCCATTCTTGAATCCTGAAAGACTTCTGTCGTAGTCGATATTATAGAAGTTAAAATATTTATTCACAACATCTTGACTCTTCTCCAGTCCGGAAAGATGCTGCATACTATAATTCCGACCGCTCAATTCATATTTTTCCTGAAACGGTTCTCTCACCGTCACCACCAATGCCAAATTAGGATATTTGTCGAATTCCGCTTTCAATATTCCCAAACTCTCGCGCCAATAGGAATCATCAAGGCCTTCATTAAGCGCATCAATGATAAACACATAACGTCTGGCACCGATATTAGCAGCATCATTTTCTGCTTTTTCCTGCAACCTCTCCAAATAGTTTTCATTTTCGAAGTTGAAGATTCTGCGAATTTCAGCAATAATTCCTCCTTTATTCTTGTTGAACTGAATGCCAAAACACAGATACACATTCGTTTTTTCAATGAGTTGCGAGGCGATACTACAAACATTGTGAGTCTTGCCACTGCCGGCAGGTCCATAGATACAATAGGCTTTTTCTCGTCTGCTCACCACATAGTGCATACTCTCATTTGTCTGCTCCCAAGACAATGATTCCTCTTTCAAAGCGACCTCTACCGTCTTCCAGTCTGAAGTGTCAGATCTATTTTTAAGACGCCACACATCGCGTTGCATTCCGATGTTATAATCCAAATCTGACAAGGTCCCATCTGCAGGGGTATCAAACAGTCTAGGATTGGATCTTTGTAAGTTAAGAAATACTTGTTTGCTCTTGTGAAGTATCTCTTTATGCTCCTTCAGAGCCTGAATATCCCAAAGATTGGCAAATAGTGTTGTTAAAGATTGGTTGGGCACATCCAGATTCGGCTTATACCGATTTCCCGCCAATTTTATCTGCTCGTGTAGTTTTTTTATACTTTCTTTTCGCCCGTATGAAACCTCCTGAAATTTCACATAGTCTGAATCAATGGTAACACCTAGAGCTTTCAGTTTTTCTTCAACACTCTTGATGCTTATAAATCCGATATGGCTATCCAATATATTTGTCACAATACCAATGATCTTATCACTATCGGCATAAACTGGTGAGCCGGAGAAACCGGCATATTCTGTAAGATGCTTCTCATCCTCAAATACGGCATAGGCATCAAAATCACGTAGCAACGCAACATAAGTTTCATCTACCCGTATCTTGACCGACTGTCCAACAGCTTCGCCGATCAAAGTGTTGGGATAGCCCCAAAAACGGAAATGTGTTTTTGCTTCTATCGGCATACTGAGTAGCGAGCCATATTCATGAGTCACAGTTTCGTCTTTCAACTTCAAGAGAGCAATGTCTTTATTGGGCTCTACTATTGTAAGCTCGCATTCATATGCTATCTTTTCAATTTCTACATAGATAAGGTTGCCATTCAGGGCAGAACCTACAACATGGAATGCTGTAAGTAGCCGATGGGCATCCACAAAGAAGGCTGTTCCCCTTTCTGTTCCACACTCCACTTTGCATGTAATAGACGGTATTATACTGATATTGCTCATAGGGTTATTTCATTGATTTGTAACACTTCTATTTCTATTCCCTCTTTTACCAGTACTGGAACTTTAGTTTTCATTTTATTGTAGATGTCATTCTTATAATAAAATGAATTAAAGCACAGTCTGCGTTTTTGTATGGCATCCAATAAAGGTTGATAGATGATATTGGCAAGAGTATGCAAGTGAGGAGCAGAGCTTGTACATCCACAGAATATCCAGTTTGGGCTGTCGATATGCTTCAAAAGTTCCTTTGATAAATTGACATCACTTCCATGATGAGGAACTTTGATAGCATCAAAATAGATTTTTGTCTCTAAAGGAATTTGATTCTTTTTCTTATAAGCCATAATTCCTTCTATCACAACACCCGAAGTAGCATCTCCCAAGAGTAAAATTTTTTTATTTCCCAATTCCCAAACAAACGCAATGCTGGCTCGATTAGGCTTAGAAGAGTCTTCTCTATCTGGTTTCTCGTATTCAGCTCTCATTGTGCCAGTAGAACTGGAAATCTTGTTCTCTAGAAACAATTCCTTTTGATTATACAATAAAGAAAGTAGTTCAAATAATTCCGCTCCCTTTTCTTTTCCTTGTTTAAGTGGATATTTTTTATAAAATTTCTGTGCAAACTCATCAAGGATCTGTTCGTTCAATTCATCAATAGCTGTTTGAGTAGGTGATACAATAAACATTCGTCCTAATTCACCCAATGAAAGGTAATCACCATCAATGAGTGTCAGCTTCTTATTCCAAGCATCCGCCCAATTTCTTTGAATCAATGTTGATAGAGCCAGAGCCTCTTTCTTGGCAATTTTGTTTTCTACATTTGGTTTCCATTTTGGGACATAAGTCTTCAATACTTCAATTTGTTCCCGTTCAAAATCAGTAAGCGGCTCTACTTGTGCATCATTTTCCTTCACAAAAAGATTGTTATAGATGATATGGTCTATTCGAAGTTCTGGCATTTGATAAAGCATATTACAAATGCCATTGATGTGGTCTATATCAATATGTGTCACTACCAAATAGTCGAGATGACAATGAAGTGTATCTGTAATAATTGCCTGTATTTCAGAAGTAAAACAATGGCAATCTACCATCATTGAGCAGTATGTTCTATCTTCCTTATCTACAAGGCAGAAGATACAATCTCCGTTGCCGGAAGTGGGGAAAAGAAGTTTCATATTATGATTCAACAAATTCATTAATATTGACTAATATTGACAAAAAATATATTAGCCCTTCCCATTCATGCAGATAGTTCTGATGTATTCGGATAGAAGTAGGGCTGTGCTGTACTTGCTCTCCAATTTCATAAACAAAACTGCATTTACCGTTTTTCGTTTGCTAACAAAAGGCCACACTTTGCTCTTGCAAACTATCTTAGTCTAAGATTTGTTGCCATAATTTTCCTCTCTTTAAATCAATGGGATTGCAAGAGAAGCTTATGCAACCGAACTTATGCCCATAAAGTTAAAGCATTTATCTGAAACAAAGGCTTTCTTATAGCAAGATCTTTATTATAACTTGCCTATCTCTATCAAGTATATAACAGATTCTCCAGCCTACTAATAAAACAGTTTTACTTTATTCCCGTATTCATATATACGTCCAATAAAGTATAGTTAATATAAGGGAAGAAGATGGCTGCGCTTAAATTATTTCATACAAAATTTCATTTATGAACTTTTATTCTTATATTTGCTACAACAAGTATCAGATTTGAGATGTTGGATAATATATACATACTGACAGACACCGA
>ULMC01005442.1_pt1 | contig 20446 bp, 14 predicted proteins | sample 1951541 | NCBI WGS metagenome assembly ULMC01 (sample SAMEA4835539, study PRJEB28245) | human gut metagenome | biome: gut microbiome; material: fecal sample | place: Denmark | collected 2008 | reverse complement strand
AAAAAACACCAAAAGTTTATACTATTGTCTTAGACAAATAGCAGTTGCGAATAATTATAATATTTCTTTTAAAACATTAGTTTCAGAATTAAAAAAATATCAAAGAAATGAGAATTATGATTTTTCATATAGAGAGATTTTAGCAATTAAATATCTTTTGATATTTATTTATACAGAGAAGTTGTATTTACTTAGTGAGGATGAGAAAGATAAATTATTAATAAAGAATAAAGTTAGTAAAATTATTAATAGTTGTGATAAGAATGAAGTAACATTAAATGAATTTATAGATGATAAGTTTAATATTACTGAGAATCAGTATTATATTTATGAAGTTAATAGTCAAATAAAAAAACTTGGTAATAGAAGTAACTTTATATTTAAAGAGATAAATGAATTATTAGAAGCAAAGAATATTAGTTTAAAAGAAATTATTAATGATTTTTTTCAAGAGAGAATTGATAATAATATTTTGATTTCTAATATATTTGGAGATTTAAAACTATTATTTGAACTTAATGAAGAAGAGCTATTTAAAAATATTTCAGCAACAGAAAAACTATTACTTATGGATAAAGTATATAAGAATATGACTGTTGATACAAAGATGGTGTATAGGGAGCAGATAGTTAGACTTGCTAAAGGGAAAAGATGTAGTGAATTAGAATTACTTGGGAAACTTTATAGTATTAGTTTAAAAGAAGAGAGACATATTGGATTTTATTTATTTAAAAATAAAAATTATAAACTAAGAACAATTCTTTATTTAGTTTTTATGTGTTTAGGAACTTTTATTATTAGTTTTTTCTTGTCTAAATATTTTATTGGACTTAGGGCTTTAGGATTTTTAATTCTATTAATTCCAGTTAGTCAGTTATTAATAAAAATTGTAGATGTTATTTTTAGTAAGATTTTACCAATTACGGTTATGCCTAAAATTAATTTTTCTAATGGATTAGATAAGAGTGCTACAACGATGGTAGTAATTCCAACTATTATTAGTAGTACAGAGAAAATTAAAGAGATGTTTGATGTATTAGAAACATTTTATTTGATTAATAAGTCTAATAATTTATATTTTACTTTATTAGGAGATGTTAAGGCATCTTCTAAGAAAGATGAGGAGTATGATCAAGAATTAGTTGAAGCAGGAGAGAAAATAGTTTCTTCTTTAAATAAAAAGTATGGTAAAGAATTATTTCATTTCATTTATAGAAGAAGAGTATGGAATGAGAGTGAAGAGTGTTACTTAGGATATGAGAGAAAAAGAGGGGCACTAGTTCAGTTTAATAAAGTATTGCTTGGCAAGATGAATGATAATCTTAGTAAGAAGAATTTTTTTGTTAATACATTACAAGGAAAAGATTTAGGTATTAAATATGTTATTACATTAGATACTGATACTAGACTTGTTCTAAGTACGGCTTTAAACTTAATAGGAGCAATGGCACATCCTTTAAATAGACCCGTTTTAAATAAAGAGAAGACTAAGGTAATTTCTGGATATGGGATTATGCAGCCAAGAGTTAGTTCTTCAATAGAGGCTACTAATAAGAGTTTATATAGTCAGATATTTGCTGGAGTAGGTGGATTTGATACTTATTCTGCTACACTTTTTAATACGTATCAAGATTTCTTCGGAGAAGGAAACTTTATTGGCAAAGGAATATATGATTTAGAGTGTTTTGATAAAATACTTGGAGATACATTTCCTGATAATTTGATTTTGTCACATGACTTATTAGAGGGCAATTATTTAAGAGTAGGTTATGTTTCAGATGTAGAATTGATAGATGATGCACCATCTGACTTTTTAACAGATGTATCAAGGCAGCATAGATGGGCTAGAGGAGATACACAAATTATTGGGTGGCTTTTAAATACTGTTAAAAATAAAAAAAATCTTAAAGTAAAGAATCCAATAAATTTATTAGGAAAATTAAAAATATTAGATAATATTCTTAGAATGTTTTTAATGCCTAGTTTATTACTTATATTACTTTTTGCGATGTCATTTAATTGGACTAAGTCAGTACTTTGGACTTTATTTGTAGTTTTAGAAATTGCTATTTCAATTATATTTTTCTTATATAGTAAAGTTAAATTTAAGAATAAAAATAAGACTGTGTACTATAAGAATTTATTAGTAGGTGGACGTAGTTTATTATATAGAGCTTATATTGCATTAATTAATATTCCTTTTTATACTGGGGTTTATATGGATGCTTTCTTTAGAACTTTATATAGACTTTTTGTATCACATAAAAATTTACTTAATTGGACTACAGCAGAGGAAGCAAGTAAGAAATTAAATAAAAATTTAGTTGGGTATTTGAGAAGTTTTATAGTTAATTATGTTTTTGGTATTATTTTTATTATTTTAGGAGTTATATTTAAGTCATATATTTCTTATGTGCTAGCAGTTATGTTTATTACGGCTCCATTTATTTTATACTTTGTTAGTTTGGATATTAAACCTAAGAATAATATTAGTAGTGATGTAGAAGAAAAACTTACTAAGTTGGCTTATGATACTTGGATGTATTTTTCAGATAATTTATGTAGTAAATATAATTATTTGATACCGGATAACTATCAGGAAAATAGAGAAGAAAAGTTAGATAAGAGAACAAGTCCTACAGCGATAGGGTATTCATTAGTTAGTGTAGTTTCTGCCTGTGAGATGGAATTTATTACTACGAATGAGGCTAAAAAATTAATTTCTAATATTTTAGATACAGTAGAAAAGTTAGAAAAGTGGAATGGACATTTATATAACTGGTATAATATTTTGACAATGGAAGTTATTAGTCCAAGATTTGTATCTTTAGTAGATTCAGGTAACTTTGTTTCTAGTTTGGTTGTTTGTAGGGAGTTTTTAAATAGTCATGAATTTATAGATTTAGTTAAAAGATGTGATAGTTTAATTAAAAAAGCTGACTTTTCGAAGTTATATACAAAGAAGAATGTATTTAGTATTGGATATGATGATAGTGAGGGAAGACTTTCAATATATAACTATAATAAGTTTGCAAGTGAGGCTAGACTTACTAGTTATTTAGCAATTTGTAAGGGAGATGTTCCTGTTAAACATTGGTTTTCTCTAGATAAATCTTTAACTACATATAAAGGTCGTAAAGGACTTATTTCTTGGTCTGGTACTTCTTTTGAGTATTTTATGCCGCTATTATTTTTAAAGAATTATCCTAATACATTGATGGATGAGTCATATCAGTTTGCTTATTTTTGTCAGAAGGATTATATAGAAAAAATAAATAAGAAGTTGCCATGGGGTATTAGTGAGTCTGCTTATAATGAGTTAGATAATTCACTAAATTATAAATATAGGGCTTTTTCAACTCCGTATTTAAAAGCAAAAGAAGATAAAGATAATAGAATAGTTCTTTCTCCATATGCATCAATAATGGCTTTAGAGTTATTTCCAAAAGAAGTAATATCTAATATAGAAAAATTTAAGGACTTAGAAATGCTTGGTAAATATGGGTTATATGAATCATATGACTATGATAATACGGGAGTAGTGGCAGCTTACTTTGCACATCATCAAGGAATGGTTTTAGCAGGAATAGTTAATTATTTGAAACTAGGAGCAGTAAAGAACTATTTCCAGGAAAATGTATTAGTTAGAACTTTTGATATATTACTTAAAGAAAAAGTACAGATAAAGACTGATATAGATATGAAGATGGCTAAATATAAAAAGTATGATTATAGAAAAGAAAGAATAGAGAATGATATTAGAACATTTAATTATATTTCTTATATGCCAGAAGTGTCTGTTTTATCGAATAAGAAATATGCTTTACTTATGAATGATCGAGGTAATAGTTTTTCTAGATATAGAACTTTACAATTAAATAGATATCGTAAGGTTACAGAACAAGACTATGGAATATTTATGTATATAAAAGATGTAGATACTAATTATGTTTGGTCTAATACTTATGCTCCAATTAATAAGAATAGTGATAATTATGAAGTTGTTTTTGCATCTGATAGGATTAAGTATTTAAGAACTGATGGGTTAATTACGACTACTACAGAGATTGTAGTTAGTCCATATCATAATGCGGAAGTTAGAAAGATTACTTTTAGAAATAATAGTGAGGTTAATAAGAGGTTAGAACTTACTACTTATACTGAGGTTATATTATCTGAGAATATGGATGATGTTTCACATAGGGTATTTAATAATATGTTTATTTCTAGTGAATGGGATAATAAGAATAATGCTCTTATAATGAAGAGAAAAAGTAGGGGAGACTCTAGTATTAATAATTATATGGTTAGTAGATTAATTATAGATAGTCCTGTTGATAAATATAGTTATGAGACTGAGAGAAGTAGATTTATTGGTAGAGGTTATACGACTAGTAATCCAATTAGTCTTTCTGAAAAACTTAGTAATTATGTAGGGGATAATTTGGATCCGATTAGTAGTATTAGAAATAAGATAGAGATAGTTCCTAATGGAGAGGTAACTGTATATGTACTAGTTGGCTTTGGAAGAAGTACTGAGCAAATAGATGAAATTATTAAAGCTTATAATAATAAGAGAGATATTAATAAGATATTTAGAGTGGCAGCATTAGCGAGTGTTGTAAATAATAAGAGTATGGATCTTACTGGGGATGAGTTAAGGCTTTATAATATAATGCTTAATTATTTATATCAGACTACTAAAATATCAGTTAATGAAGAGAGAATGGATTTATTAAGAAGAAATAGTTTATCACAGACTGGGTTGTGGAAGTTTGGTATTAGTGGAGATAGACCAATTATTTTAGTGGATATTAATGATATTAGTGATTTATCTTTTGTATTTAGTATACTTAAAGCATTTGAGTATTATAAGAATAATTCTATTTTTGTAGATATAGTTATTATTAATAATGAAGATGAGTATAGAGATGTTATTAATAAAGAGATTGATGATGAGATATATAGAATATATTCAGTTAATAGTTTTTATCATACTCCAGGTATTATTAAAGTAATAGATGGAAGTAGTTTATCTAGAGAAGAGATGAATTTATTTGGAGTTGTACCTAGACTTAGATTTATCGTAAGAGATCATATTAGTTTGAGTGATGCCGTTAGTGAGTTACAGAAGAATAATAAGATTAGTAATTATGAAGAGAAAAAGTATGAAGAGAATGTTGCGATAAAGAAACGGGGAGAGTATGAGTTTGATAATGGCTTTGGTGGATTTATAAATAATGGGGAAGAGTATGTTATTTATAATAATAAGACACCTGTTCCTTGGAGTAATGTTATTGCAAATAGGGAGTTTGGAACTGTTATTACTAATAATGGGGCTGGATTTACTTATTTTGAAAATTCTTCGGAGTTTAAGATTACGTCTTGGTCTAACGATTTAGTTGTTAATGACAGGTCTGAGGGATTTAAGTTTAATGATAAGTTATTTGTACCTGATAAGTGTACTCATGGTATGGGATATAGTATTTTAGAGAGTGAATCTTTGGAGTTAAGAAAAGAAATTACAGAGTTTGTTAGTATTAATGAGCCAGTAAAATTATATTTGGTTAAGTTAGAGAATAAGACTAATAAAAAGCAGGATGTTGATACTTGTTTTTGGATTAATCCAACGTTTGGTAATTTTGAAGAGAAGACGGCTAGACATATTTTATCTGAGTATATGGAGGAAGATAATTTATTAAAACTACGTAATGCTTATAGTATTAATTATAGTGATGTCTGTGTATATATGTCTTGTAATGAAAAGATTAGTTCTTGGTGTAGTGATAGAATCTTAGTTAAGAGTATTAATAGTAAGATTAGTTTGAAGGCTATGGAAGAGAAGACTATAGTATTTATGTTGGTTGCTGATAGAAGTGAATGTATAGGAGAAGGCTTAGTTAGAAAATATAGTGATCTTAATTTTGTTGATATGGCTTTTGATAAAGTTAAGAAGTATTGGAATGAGACTCTTGGTACTATTAAGGTTCAAAGTCCAGATAAGAGCTTTGATTATATGATTAATAATTGGTATTTGTATCAGACTATTTCTTCTAGGATTATGGCTAGAGCTGGTTTTTATCAAGTATCTGGGGCTTTTGGATATAGGGATCAGTTACAGGATGCTATGAATATAGTTTTAGTAAAACCGGAGTTTACGAGAGAGCAGATTATTTGTAATGCGGCACATCAATTTAGAGAAGGTGATGTTCTACATTGGTGGCATGAAGATAGTAAGTTTGGACTTAGAAGTCGTTATAAGGATGATTTTCTATGGCTAGTATATGCTGTTATTAATTATATTGAAGTTACTGGGGATAAGACTATTTTAGAGGAAAAGGCTCCTTATGTTACTGGTAGTTTACTTAGTGTTTATGAGTATGAGAAGACGATGAATTTTAGTTATTCTAGTAGTAGTGATACAATTCTTAATCATTGTTTGAAGTCTTTAAAATTATCTATGTCTAATTTAGGTAGTCATAAGTTACCATTAATGGGTGGAGGTGACTGGAATGATGGAATGAATAGAGTAGGTATTAAAGGTAAGGGAGAAAGTGTTTGGTTAGGATTCTTCTTGTATAATATAATTGATAAGTTTGTTGCTTTGGTAGAGGAGAATAATGTAGCGTTAGATGTTTCTTCGTATGTTAAGTTTAATGATGAATTGAAGAATAATTTGAATAAGTATGGTTGGGATAAGGATTATTATTTAAGAGCATATTTTGATAATGGAGATAAGTTAGGTAGTCAAGATAATAGTGAATGTAAGATTGATTTAATTTCTCAGAGTTTTTCAGTTATATCGGGAGTTGCGGATGAGGAAAGAAGTTTAAAAGTAATTGAAGAAGTTGAAGAGAAGTTAGTCGATAGAGATAATGATATTATTAAGTTACTTGATCCGGCTTTTAGTAAGTCATTAAATAATCCGGGATATATTATGAATTATCCTAAAGGTATTAGAGAAAATGGAGGTCAATATACGCATGCGGTTAGTTGGTATATTATGGCTTTAATTAAGATGGGATATGTTGATAAGGCTTATAAGTATTATCAGATGATAAATCCAATTAATAGGACTTTGGATAATTCAGCGGTTATGAAGTATGGAGCAGAGCCTTATGTAATTGCGGCTGATATTTCTTCTAATGAAAACTTTGCTGGTAAGGCTGGGTGGACTTGGTATACTGGTTCTTCTGGATGGTTCTATAATGTAGGTATTAGAGATATTTTAGGTATGAAGAAGAATGGTAATATATTAAGAATAGAGCCTAGTATACCGGATGGTTGGACTACATTTAAGATTACTTATAAATTTAAGGAGACCATTTATGAAATAGAGGTTCATAAGGATAAGAAAAGGAAAACTATGGTAGATGGTCATGTACAAAAGAGTGATGTGGTAGAGTTAATTAATGACAAAAGAGACCACCATCTTGTATTGTACAGGTAAATTTTAAGAAAAAGAGAATTATCGGACTTATGGTTTGATAATTCTTTTTATTTTGATATAATTGTTTTATAAGATAAGAGGGGTATAGTTATGAAGTTGAAGAGATATATTTTTATTTTGATGGTTTTATTCATTGCATTTTTGTTTCCATCTAAGGTGAATGCACTAGAGTTAACTCTTTCTTATAGTGCGTCTAATGGATGTGGGTTTACGATGCTACTTAGTTATGATAATACTGGTTCTATAGATGGCTTTTTATTTCTTGATGGTGGTACGAACATAAAGTATGGTTTAGACAATAAACTTATTTATAAAAAATACTATGATTCTAATTTAGGTGAAATTGTGGTTGAAAACATATATTCAAATGTTGATAGTGAATATAATATTGCTGGTTCTTCTGATTTGTTGATAACTGGTTATGATAAAGATGGTAACCAACTTTTTATTAAGCAGTATGGTGGTAATGGTGAAGATGAATATATTTCTTATTTTAAGTCGTATAATGATTTTGGAATTAATGATGGTAATGTTGTAGTATTTAGAACTGATTCTTCTGACTTGGATGTTATTCCTGGTTATGTTATGGTAAAGTTTGATTTGAATGGTGGTGTGGTTTGGAAAAAAAACATCAATGATTATTATAATAAAAATTTATATTATGTAGTTGATAATAAAGTTGATTCTATTTTTTATATTAAAAATTCATCTCTTGAAAAAAAGGAATTATTAGTCAAAGTTGGGAAAAAAATACAAATATTGATCTTTATTCTTTTAACTATAGTTATGATAAAAATGGTAATTTTGATGGAGTTATACTTGTTGGAGCAAATAATGATACTGGTATAATAATAAAGTATGATTTAGATGGTAATATTATTTTTTCAACTGTTTATGACAAAAGAGATGTTTATTCTTATTTTACTGCTGGAAGGGCTAGTTATCTTCCTGATGGTACATATGATGGCTATATAGTTGTTGCTGTAACATCTGATAATAAAACTCTTCTTTTAAAGTATAATTATGAAGGAATTAAAGTTTATGAAAAAACTATTTCTGATAGTAGTAATATTAATTTTTCAATTTTTAATAATTATGATAGTAGTGGAAGAAAAAATGGCTATTTGTTATATGAACGAGGTATTCATAGTAGAGAAGATGATAGTAATACTGAAATATACTCTAGAAAAGATAATTGCTATTATAGAGTTTTAAAATACACATATGATATGTTTCCTGTAGCTAAGGAGGAAACTAGTGGAGGAACTATTACTGTTAAGTCTGATGCTTATCCAGGAGAGATGGTTAAAGTAAAAGTATTAGTTAAAGAAGGGTATAGTTTAGCTAGAATTATTGTTAAAGATGAGTCTGGTAAAGAGATAGAAGTTAATAGTGATGGAACATTTGTAATGCCAGAAGGAAAAGTTACTGTTAGTGCAATATATAAAAGAGTAACTAATCCTGATACAGTGTCTGCTGCTTATATGGTGCTTGGTATTGTACTATTGATAGCAGTTGGAAGTTTAATTGTAATAAAAAATAAGAATAGGGATATGTAGTTTTATGGGACTCTAAAGGGAGTCCTTTATTTTTGGGGGATTTTTTGTTATAATTATTATGGGAGATGGTTAATTATGAAATTTATGGTTTCAGAAGAATTTTTTGAGAAGGTTCCAAATGCATATTTTGGGATAGTTTATTTTAATAATTTTGATAATAAAACAAAACTAGATTTCACAGATAAAATGTTAGAAGAATCTATTAAGAGTGCTAAGGAAAGACTTGGTGAAGAACGTGTGAAAGAGAATCCATTAATCATTCCTTATCGTGATGCATTTAGAAATTTAGGAATTAATCCTAATAAATTTATGTGTTCAATAGAGGCTTTAATGACAAGGATTTCTAAAGGAGGAGAAATACCTCATATTAATCCTATTGTTGATATATGTAATGCACTATCTATTAAATATATTTTACCTGTAGGAGTACATGATGTTGATAACTTCAAAGGAGATTTAGAAATAAGAGGTGCAGTAGAATCTGATACATTCGTTCCATTTGGAAGTGAGGAAATTGAACATCCAGAAGTTGGAGAAATAGTTTACGTTTCTGGTGATGAGGTTAAAACTAGAAGATGGACTTGGAGACAAGGAGAGAAAAGTAAAGTTACAGAAGAGACTAGTAATATATTTGTACCAATAGATGGATTTAGCGATGTTAATAAAGATGAAGTTTTAGCGTTACAAAAAGAGTTAGTTGAAATACTTAAAACTTTAGGAATAGATGCAGTTGTAGACTATGTTGATAAAGACAAAAGAAGTTTTGAAGTATAGTTATAGTTTTATTATTAAAATAGAAAAGTTGTGGTTTGTACAACTTTTTTTGCATTTTGGGATTATTTGTGATATAATACAATAACTGTTTAGGGGGAAGAGTTTAAATGAGAGAAAATAAATATAGAATTGTAGAATCAAGTACTAAAGATTGTATGGTAGTACCAATTTATGATGATGGTGGAGGAAGACTAGAAGATCGTTCTTTATATGCTAATCAAGGTGGAGTTGCGATAAGTGTTGGTAAGGCAATTTGCTTTGATATTAATATTGTTGGAGCACAAATTATTAAAAAAATAGATGATGATGTAGTTGCTTATGAATGTTATTTAGGTACTCCAAGTGAGTGTGATGCGTATGGTGCACCTACTGAAGTTAAGATAGGTAGATTTAAATATAGAGCAGGAGACTTTAGTTCATATTGTACTCCTAGAATTACAAAGAGAAAGTTAGTAGTATTTTCTGAACGTGATGAGTTAGCTTCAGCTTGTTTTAATGCTTTGAATCCAATATATGGTTCAGATGATTATAGCTTTTGTGGAATAGAACATTCTACTACTAATAAGAAATTAGTACGTTAAATTAATAGCCGATTGGCTATTTTTTTGTTATAATAGGCTTGAAGGTGATTTAATGATTAAATTTGACTTAGCAAAACTAGATAATGATATCTTTAATAAAAATATAAATAGAAAAGAAGAGATTTATGAGAAGTTTAATAATAGTGGGATGATTGGTTGGACTAGGGATGTAGATAAAAAACTAGTTTCTACTATTTTAGAACTTAGAGATGAAATAATGACTGAAGCTGACTGTTTAGTTGTTGTTGGGATAGGGGGGTCTTATTTAGGAAGTCGTGCTTTAAACAGATTATTTAATGGTTATTATAAAGATAAGTTTAGAGTAATATATTTGGGTAATAATTTATCTAGTGGATATATAAGTGAAACTTTGGAATATTTAAAAGATAAGAATTTTTATGTTAATGTTATTAGTAAGACTGGTACTACGATGGAAGTAGATATTAATTATCAATTAGTTAAAGAATTAATGAAGAGTAAATATAGTTTAGAAGAGATAAAGAAGAGAATAATTATTACTACTAATAGTGATTCTGGTAAATTAAGAGAAGAAGTTAGGAAGTATGGATATAGATCATTTGTAATAGATGATGATATTGGAGGAAGATACTCCTTAATAACTGCCGGACATTTATTGCCTATGGCATTTTCTTTAGATATAGAAAAGTTAATTATTGGTTATAATGAGGGACTTAACTCTTTAAAAGATATAGCTTATACTTATGCTTGTAGTAGAAAAAGTTTATTTGAAATGGGTAAATATATAGAAAATTATTCAGTGTATGAAGAGAAGTTTGATTACTATTTAGAGTGGTTAAAACAATTATTTGGAGAGACTGAAGGAAAAGAAAAAAAAGGAATATTTCCTATTTCTACTATAGGTACAAGAGATTTACATTCTTTAGGTCAATTTATACAGGAGGGAAATCCAATTATATTTGAGACATTTATTAAAATTTTAGAAGTTACTGATTTTAAGTATAAGAATAAGAAACTTGATGATATAAATAACTTGGTTTTAGATTCTGTTGTTTTAGCACATTCTTCGAATAATACTTTTTGTAATGTTATAACTCTAGATAAGGTAGACGAAGAAAATATTGGTAGATTATGTGCATTTTTTATGATGAGCGCAGCATATTCGGGATATTTATTTGATGTAGAGCCATTTAATCAACCTGGAGTTGATGTGTATAAAAATTTAGTTAGAAATAAGTTGGGAGAAGAATAAGATGAAGAAGAAATATTTAATTATTATAAGTATACTTCTATTAATATTTCTTAGTATGTTAGGGGTGGTCTTATTTGATAAGAATCTTGTTTTTGATAGTAGTATTTATGAGTTTTTAATAGGATTTAGATGTAGTTTTTTAGATATTCTTTTTAAAACAATTACTTGGTTTGGTAATCCGATTACAATAATTGGATTAGTAGTTATATTTATTGTTATATTTAGAAATAAAGATAGTTTATTATTAACTATATCGGCTTTGGACTCAGTAATTTTAAATTCAATAATTAAACATGTGGTTAAGCGAGATAGACCTAATATATTAAGACTTGTTAGTGAGAGTGGATATTCATTCCCATCAGGACATGCGATGATATCAGTTTGTGTATATGGATTTTTATTCTACTTGGCAATGGTTAGAATAAAAAATAAATATTTAAGATGGGTAAGTTGTCTTATACTTGGATTTTTAATATTTGGAATTGGAATTAGTAGAGTATATGTTGGAGTACACTATGCCTCAGACATAATAGCAGGATATGCTTTAGCTGGGATAGAGATAATTTTATTAATACAATGTGAAGATTTAATTAAACTTAGGGGGAAATAAGATATGTATAAATTATTAGTTAGTGATTTTGATGGAACTTTAGTAGGTGAAGAGTTAGCAATAAGTTTTCCAGTTGTTTTAGCAATAGATAAGATAAGAAGAGAGAAAAAAGTATTATTTACGATTGCGACTAGTAGATGTTTAGGAGATATACTTTATTATAATAGAGACTTTTCATTTTTAGATTATGTAGTTGCTTCTAATGGGGCAGTTGTTTATGATGTAAATAAAGAAAAAATATTATTTAAGAAGAGTGTTTTGGTTTCTAATGTTAAGAAAATTTATAATACTTTTAAGGGTTATGATATATATGCTTGTAGAAAAGATAGAAAGTTTAGACTTGTTAATTTAGAAGATATTAAAGATATATATAAATTAGAGATAGTATGTAAGAGTGATATTGATAGAGAAGAGATTATTTCTAGATTAAATAAGTTATGTTTAAAAATTACTTGTACTAAAAATTATATTAATGGTACATATTATGTAGATATAGTATATGAAGGGATAAATAAGTTTACGGGAGTAGAAGTTATTTGTAATAAGAAAAAGATAGATATTTGCGATGTTATTTCTATAGGAGAAGGAGATAACGATATAGAGTTAGTTAGAGATAGCGGATATGGGGTTTCTACAAATAATGGAATAGATAAAGTAAAAGAAGTTTCTAAGGAAGTTATGACTAATAGTTTAGATAAGTGGATAGGGGAAAAATTTAAGTAGATTTTTCTTTGATATGATTGATAATTGTATTATAATTGTTGGTATAGGAGAGGCGGTAATATATGAAAATAAAGGTTAATAAGAATGGGGAACTGTTAGATTATTTATATAATAATTTAGATATGCCTAAGAAGAAAATTAAACAGTATTTGACTCATGGATCTATTTTTGTTAATAATGTTAAAGTTAGACAATACAATTATCCAGTAATTAATGGGATGGATATAGTAATAGATACTGATAGTAAGAATAAGAAAGTATTACCTTTTGAAGTTTTATTTGAAGATGATAATATTATTGTTGTTAATAAACCAGCTGGGCTTTTGACAATAGCGACTGCTAAAGAAAAAGAAAAGACTTTGTATCATATTGTTTCAGAATATTTAAAAAGTAAAGATAGAAATGCTAGAGTATTTATAGTACATAGATTAGATAAAGAAACATCTGGTATTGTAGTACTTGCTAAAAACGAAAAGATTAAGAATCAATTACAAGAGAATTGGAATAATTATGTTAGTTTAAGAGAGTATGTAGCTGTTGTTCATGGACATTTAAAAGAGAGTGAAGGAAGAATTGTACAAAATCTAAAAGAAACTAAGACTAATTTAGTATATGTTACTAAACATGATGATGGAAAAGAAGCAATTACTAATTATAAAGTAATTAAAGATAATAGTAAGTATTCATTAGTTAGTATAAATATAGAGACTGGTAGAAAGAATCAGATAAGAGTTGCTTTTGCTAGTTTAGGTAATCCAATAGTTGGAGATAATAAATATGGAATAAAAGATAGAGAAAGTAGATTATGTTTACATGCTAATAGATTGAAGATGTATTATCCAGTTATAAAGAAAGATATTTTATTTGAAACTAGTAATCCAGTAGAATTTAAGAAGTTTACGAATAAATAGGAGATATATATGAAAAAAATATTAATGGTAGTAGTTAGTGTTTTAGTAGTAGGATGTTTGATATTTATTTGGAAAGATGAATTATTTGGAAAAAGAGTAGATAATAATAGTAGTAATCTTAATGATGTTAAAAAGAATAATGTTAGTACTGATTTGTTTGGACAGTATTATGATGATGCTTCAAAGATAATGAAAGATATGACATTAGAAGAGAAGATTGGTCAATTATTTTTAGTTAGATATGATAAGAATTTAGCTAGTAGTTGGGTTTATGATTATCATCCTGGAGGATTTATTATGTTTGCTAAGGACTTTGATAATCATACTAAGGATTCAATAAAAGAAGAAATAGATAATTTACAAAGTATTAGTAAAATACCATTAGTAGTAGCAGTAGATGAAGAAGGTGGATATGTTACTAGAGTTAGTAGATATCCTAATTTTAGAGATAGTAAATTCTTATCTCCTAGAGAATATTATGAAACTGGTGGAGAAGAGTTATTAGAGAAAACTGAAAAGGAAAAAGCTACATTATTACTTAGTATTGGAGTTAATTTGAATTTAGCACCAGTAGCTGATGTATCTGTTAATAGTAATGATTTTATCAATAATAGAACATTTAATAGAGATGCTAGAGATACTGCAGTATTGATTGGTAAAATGGTTAATTATGCAAATGATGTTGGTATTTCTTCTTCACTTAAACATTTTCCGGGATATGGAAATAATGTTGATACACATACAGGTGTTGCGATAGATGAGAGAAGTTATGAGAACTTTTTAGAGAATGATTATTTACCATTTGAAGAAGGTATTAAGAATAAAGTTCCAACTGTACTTGTTTCTCATAATATAATTAATTGTATAGATAGCAAGTATCCAGCAACACTAAGTAAGAAAGTAATTGGAGAGCTACGAGAAAAGTTAAACTTTTCAGGAATTGTTATTACAGATGATTTATCGATGGGTGCTGTTAGTAGTTATGTAGAAGATGGAAGTGCGGCAGTACTTGCAGTTAATTCTGGAGATGATTTGATTATTACATCAGATTTTGTTAAGATGTATGATGAAGTTTATCAAGCGGTTACTGATAAAAAAATAGATATAGAAACTATTGATCAAGCAGTTAAGAGAAATATTGCTTGGAAGATAGCTTATGATATGTAGGAGGATATTATGGCAATAGATGTTAAGAAATTATATGAAAAATTAGATGATTATATGGGAAGAGAGGTTGTACTTCAAGGTTGGATTCGTAATCATCGTAAACAAAAAGAATTTGGTTTTATTGATTTTAATGATGGTACATTTTTTAAGAGTGTACAAGTAGTATATGATAATAAGTTAGAGTCTTTTGATGAGATACAAGCTTTACATGTAGGTTGTGCAATAGAAGTAGTTGGAGAAGTTATTGAGTCTCCTGCTAAAGGACAAGCTTTTGAGGTTCAAACTAAATCTATTAAATTACTTGGGGACTGTGGTGAAGATTATCCTATTCAACCTAAGAGACATACAAGAGAGTTTTTAAGGGAACAAGCATATCTTAGACCTAGAACTAATTTATTTAATGCTGTATTTAGAGTTAGAAGTGTAGCAGCTTATGCAATACATAAATATTTCCAAGAAAATGGATATGTATATTTCCATGCACCATTGATTACAGCAAGTGATTGTGAAGGAGCAGGAGAAATGTTCCAAGTAACTACACTTGATTTAGATAGAATTGCTAAACTTGGTAAGGTTGATTATAGTAAGGATTTCTTTGGTAAACAAACAGCACTTACTGTATCAGGACAATTACAAGCAGAAACATTTGCTTTAGCATATAAAAAGACATATACATTTGGACCGACATTTAGGGCTGAAAATTCTAATACGAAGACACATGCTAACGAGTTTTGGATGATTGAACCAGAAATTGCTTTCTGTGACTTAGAAGGTGATATGGATATCATGGAAGAAATGTTAAAGTATGTTGTTAAGTATGTACTTGATAATTGTAAAGAAGAGATGGAATTCTTTGATAGTTTTGTTGAAAAAGGTTTAATTGAAAAACTTAATAAATTAGTTAATAGTGAATTTGTTAGAATTAGTCATGAAGAAGTTATTTCAATATTAAAGAAAGCAGATGTTAAATGGGAATTTGAACCTGAATATGGGGAAGATATTGCTAAAGAACATGAAAAATATATTACAGAATACTTTAATGGACCAGTATTTATTAAAGATTGGCCTAAAGATATTAAAGCTTTCTATATGAAACAAAATCCAGATGGTAAGACAGTTGCGGCAGTTGATTTGGAAGTACCAGGTGCAGGAGAGTTAATGGGTGGATCACAAAGAGAAGAAGATTATGATAAGCTTGTTAGTCGAATGGATGAATTAAAAATGGATAAAGCTGGACTTGAATGGTACTTAAATTTACGTAGATTTGGTGGTTGCTACCATTCAGGATTTGGTATGGGATTTGAACGTTTATTAATATATTTAACAGGAGTTGAAAATATTAGAGATGTTATACCATTCCCTAGAACTCCAGGTAACTGTGAATTTTAAAATTACAAAATTACATATTTTGTAATTTTTTTTGTATAAAAAAATATTTTTTTTCCATGTTAGTAATGGGAGGAAATATTATGAAGAGATTATTATTAGGATTATCTTTTATAGTACTTTTTATAGTTGGATGTACAAATACTATGAATACACCAACTAAAAGAGTAGAAGAATTACTTGGTAAATATCAAAAATTAGATAGTGCAGTTTTAGCACAACTAGATAATGTTATTGCAGAAGATACAACTATGACAGATGAACAGAAAAAAGAATATCGTAGTTTGATGGAAAAACAGTATCAGAACTTGTCATATAAAATTAAAGGAGAAGAAATTACTGGGGATGATGCATCAGTAGATGTAGAAATAGAAGTTTTAGATTATGCAACATCAATAAATGAATCTAGAAAGTATTATAGTGAACATAGAGATGAGTTTAAGGATGAAGATATAGATAAGACAGAGACTGTTATAGATGATAATACTAAGTATATTGATTATAAGATTAAAGAATTAAAAAATGTTACTGATAAAAAGAAGTATGATATTACATTTAATTTAGTTAAAGATAAAAATAATAATTGGAAATTAGAAGATATTAGTGATATAGATAGACAAAAGATACATGGTCTATATGAAGGATAGAGCTTTCTTGACAGAGAAGCTTTTTTCTTTTAAATTAGTCTTTTAATTATTGATTTTTTTTGTTATACTTTATATAGGATAAAAGAGGGTGTTTTTAATGATAGGTTCTATTATTGAAATTATTGATAACCGTGTATTAATTAAGTTAGCTATAGATATTAATAAACAACCAAATTTAGTTGGATTACACGTTGTATTTGAAGATGAGACTAAGAAAATTGTTGCGGAGATAGTTAATGCTTCACAAACTGAGATGACTGCGGTTATAGTTGGGGAACTTTTGGAGAAGAGTTTTATTCCTGGAGCTACTAAGAGACCTTCTTTTAAATCTAGTATTAGACTTGTTACTTTAGAAGAATTGGAACTTATGTTAGGAAGTCAAAATATAGTTGCTGGTCAAACTAATTTTGGTACTAGTAATATTTATGATGGATATAGAATTAATGTTGATTTAAATGACTTCTTTAGTAATCATTTTTCAGTACTTGGTAATTCTGGATCAGGTAAGAGTTGTACAGTTGCTTCTATTTTACAGAAATTAATGATTGGTAATGGACATGTACCTAAAAATGCTAATTTCTTTTTCTTCGATGCTTTTGGAGAATACAATAGTGCTTTTTCTGGACTACATGCTATTAATCCAGAATTTAATTATAAATATTATACAACTAATGTTAAGTCTGCTACTGATGAGATATTACGTATTCCAGTATGGCTACTTGATGTAGATGATTTAGCTTTATTGCTTGATGCTGATACACCTACACAATTACCTATCATTGAAAAGACTTTAAATTTAGTACCAATATTAACAGGTCAGAGTGACGCTGTTATAAAGAAAAAGAATGATATTATAGCGAGAGCTATTCAAGATATATTACTTTCTGGTAATGATTCAACTAAGATTAGAGACCAAGTTACAGCTGTACTTACAAAGTTTAATACAGCAGAGTTGAATCTAGAAAGTCAAATAATACAACCAGGATATGTTCGTACTTTAAAACAATGTTTATTTGTAGATAAAACTGGTAAGATGCAAGAGATGGAGTTAGTAGTTGAATTTATTAGAGGATATATAGTTGATGAAGAGGAAGAAGTTCAAGTTACTGATTTAAATCCATTTTATTCACTTGCTGATTTGGAAATGGCTATGGACTTTGCTCTTATAAATGAAGGTATTTTAAAGAGTAGTAAAGTATTTGATTATGCTAATATATTGAGTGTTAGATTACATACATTAGTTAATGGGGAATATAAAGAGTTTTTCTCTTATCCTAGATATATTACTAAAGAACAATTTGTTGAGAGTTTATTGATTAGTAATAATGGGGCTAAGTGTCAGATAGTTAACTTTAATATTAACTATGTTGATGATAGAATGGCTAAAGTAATTACAAAGATAGTTTCTAGAATGTTGTTTGAAATAGCAAGTAATACTGTTCCTAGAGGTAGTAGAGCATTTCATATTATTATTGAAGAAGCTCATAGATATGTTATTAAAGATAAAGATGTTGATTTACTTGGATATAATATATTTGAACGAATTACTAAAGAGGGACGTAAGTATGGAATATTTTTAGGATTAATTACACAAAGACCTAGTGAACTTTCAGATACTTGTATTTCTCAATGTACTAATTTTGTTATTTTGAGAACATTACATCCTAAAGATTTGGAATATATTAAGAATATGGTACCTAATATTTCAATGGAGATTGTACAACAATTAAAGAATTTAAAACCAGGTAACTGTATTGCTTTTGGTAATGCATTTAAGGTACCAATTTCTATGTATATAGATTTACCTAATCCTAGACCAATGAGTAATAATGTTGATATTAATTCTGTTTGGTATAGTGATAGTCCTACGTTAATGAATAATATTGGTGGAGTTGCAGAAATTAGACCAATTCCTAGTAATATTACAATTTAAGGTAAATTAATACTTTTAATTATTTTGTGTTTATGGTAGAATATTTTATAGTAATTATATTTTGATAATTGGAGGATAAGTTATGGCATTTAATAAATTTATTGATAAATTAGTTGGTAGTGATGGTGATACTGATGTAGATAGTGAAGGAACTGTAGAAGAGAGTTTTTACAAGACTTCAAGAGAAGCATATCATGCTGAAAATGGTATGGCAGGTAGTAAGATGATGCTTTTAGAACCAAGAGCATATTCAGAGAGTCAACAAATAGCAGATTACTTAAAGAATAGAAGTGCTGTTGTTGTTAATTTGAAGAGAGTTACTCCAGATCAAGCTAAACGTATTGTAGACTTTTTATATGGTACTATTTATGCGATTGGTGGAGATTTACAAAAATTAGGTGGGGGTATATTCTTATGTACTCCTAATAATGTAAATGTAGAAGGTAAAATTAGTGATGATGGAGCTAATAAGAATAGTGGAGCTAAGAGTAGTAAAAAGGAAGAAAAATCTGAAAAAGATGAGGATAGTTTTTTCTAAAAGTTTGATTTAATATAGGGTGATCATTTTGGAAAAGTTTAGTTATGAGACAAATGGTTATAATCGAGATGAAGTTAATAAGTTCATTAATGATGTTATAGTTCAAACTGAGAATATTGTTTCTAGATGTAGGAAGCAAAGGGATGAGATTGAGTCTTTAAAGAAGGAATTAGAACATTATAGGAATTTAGAAAAGTCTTTGAATATGGCAATATTAAAGGCAGAAGAGACTGGCGATAATATTAAGAGAATGGCTAGAAATGAAGCTGAAATGATTATTGGGGACGCTAAAGGTAATGCGAGTAGAATAGTTAATGAATCATTACTTAGAGCAGAAAAAATAGAAAATAGAGCAGATATATTAGAAAGAAACTTAAAGATATTTAAACGAAAACTAAGAATAATAGTGGAGCAACAGATGGCTGTTGTTGATGAGATAGAAGTTTTAGAACTAGATCCAAAGTAGGATTTAGTTTTTTTCTTTGGATTAAAAGATGGAAAAATACATTCTATTAAGATATAATTGATTTAGATGTAGGTTCTGTAATGTACTTAAGCGTTTATTTTTTACATTTAAATGTTTGGTATGATTGATAATTTATTAGGTGGTGTTTCATATGAAAAATGAAAATGATTTAGTTTTACTAAAAAGATATTTGTCTAGTATTGATATGGAAAATGTAGAGACAAAGTCTCTTGGAAATTATAAGAGTGCTGTTTTAGTATGTTTAGATGCTACTTTGTCTATAAATAGGAAGTATTATACATTTGTTGTGCCTAGAATTACGTATTTTCAGAATAAATATCCAAATATATTAAAACTTGCTGATTTAGTAGAATTGATAAATAATGTTGGTACTCAAGGCTTTAGTGAATGTTGGAATTATAATCATCCAGAAAGAGTTAGAATATTATATGATTTGTGTAATAGATTAA
>ULMC01027407.1_pt1 | contig 20633 bp, 10 predicted proteins | sample 1951541 | NCBI WGS metagenome assembly ULMC01 (sample SAMEA4835539, study PRJEB28245) | human gut metagenome | biome: gut microbiome; material: fecal sample | place: Denmark | collected 2008 | reverse complement strand
AAAGGGATTAAAGCAATTAGTGAAAATTTTAAAAACTTCATATCTTCTATTTATTTAATTAGTTGACCTGCATTTTTAGAAAAAGAATATGTCTTGCCAACCATTCCATTTAGGCTTGGTAGGATGAGGTTCTTTATAAGAACGTCCTCTTGGATGATTATACGCAGGACTACCTCCATTTTTGAACACATCCACATTAAAAATATCATCATACTCATAAGGGTTCTCCCCTTGATTTACATACTCCTGATACGCCTCTGCCCCCGTACCATATTTCTTGTCGAAATATTTTGCCGCCAATTTGCTAGCATGAGTTTCGTACCATCGATTACCATGGTTATTCTTATCAAATGTCGAACTTAAAAGACTTGGCTTAGCTACAACAAACAGATATGCAGGCCCAAGTTTTTTACTTTGCAAATAATGTCCATACTCATGTACAAACAAATGGTCTCTAAAATCAGGTTTGAAGCCCGGAGGGCCCAATATGTAATTACTTAATGTCATTCCCCCCACATCTATTTTAGAATCAATCACTACCGCACCATCAAAGTAGTTCACTTCATTAACGAGATAACAAGTATTCAGAACTTGGTTTACCAAATTACCCAAACCTGTTTGCGCTAATTGCCATGTAAGTCTTGACACCACATCCCAGAAACCTCCCTTAAACAAACCAAGATCAAGTTTAAAGGCATTAATTGTGGAACGCCAATTCTCTTTTTTAGTCCATGCGTTAATGCCTTTCGACCAGGACTTTATGAAAGTATTTACAAATAAATCTTTCACAAAATTGAAAATACCAAAAATGAACTCTCCATTGGGGTCATTATATTTTAACGGATTATTCAAACAATAAGAATATCTGTTATAATTCTGGCTCGAATACGGTTCCTGCAACTGCGGATCAGGAGATAGAAATCTACCAATAACCGGATCATAAAGCCTTGCATTCATATTAATTAAACCAAAAGCTGTCAGATGCTCATGCCCGGTATAACCTCTGCCCAAGAATAACGTAGGTTCCGCACCAACCGCATATAAAGTTTGGTTAGCAGGATTCCTCAACCTCCCCCATGCATCATAACTTAGCTCCTGCTTCAACCCACCTGAAGAATTAACGGTATGAGTTATACTGCCCAGATAATCCCTGCACAGATAATAAACAACCCAAGCCCCTGAACCTTCTTTCACATACACTGCCGCCGCTGAATACGCATCGCCGCCAAGGTACAGAATTTCCTTTGAACCCGCAACTCCTGTCTCGAATTCATATTGATTTCCCCAATAATATCTATTGAGTTGGACCTGATTGTTCTTCTTCAGATTCATTTTGACTCTATTGCCTTCCCCATTATATGTAAATGTTGCTACATAACCATTTTCAGTAATAGTCTCCGGTCTTCTTAAAACATTATAAATAATCTGTTGTTCCCGAAGTGGAACTTCCGTGCCGTAAGGAGTAATCAATGCTATAGCATAAGGTTTTTCGGCATTGTAAGTAAAAGTTCCTACATTAGATATATTGGTTATATTTCCATTGTTACTGTAAGTAGCCGTTTTTCCGGCAAAACTTGTCAATCTGTTCAGATTGTCATAACCAAAGTTTTCCTGAATGTTCCTTACATTGTCTTTTCTCCAGTTCAGATTACCTGTCTTGGCATTAAAGTTATATCCGGAATTCTGAATAACTGTAGAACCATTTTTAACTACTCTACCTGTTGGAGCCCCGTTCGCGTCATAAGAATAGGTGCGGGTTAAAATTCCTGTGTTTACACCGGTCGTCAATCCTAACGCATTTTCAGAAGTTAACTTCCAGATAGATGTCGAGTTATTAAGTTTCACTTCTGAAAGATTACCATAAGAATATGTATAGTTTTCAGTCACAATATTACCGATATTGGAGGCATACGTCAGATCCGATATACACCCATTGGTGTGAGTAAATGTTTTTTTGAGCCACTTTCCATCCACATTCGTTTCCTTCAGAGTATTTAGCCTCATCAGAGCATCATAAGTATAGGCTTTGGACGTCCCGTTTGAACTTACCTCAGATTCTATGAGGTTGTCAGCATTATAGCCGTAGTTTATTGTCTGCCCGGCAACCTCCTTTTTAATCAGGCGATGGAAATTATCATAAGTTTTCTTCGTGACATTTCCATTGGCGTCAGTTTCCTGGGCAACATTTCCCATAGTGTCATAAGCATATCGGATAATGCCCAAACTCGGATCGTTCATTGTAGTTTGTCTTCCAAAATCATCATACCCGAATGTAGTTGTAATCTGCCCCGGAGCAACTACGCTAATCATTTGCCCGTCCGGTCTATAATTATAAGTAGTAGTACCTGCGGGATCGGTAACTGATATTATATCTCCGGAAGCATTATATTTCTCTGTTTTTGATACGCCGTCCACCACTGAGGTAATACTCGTATTGGAATACGAAAATGTGTCTTCCTTGCCCGAAGCATATTTCAATGATACAACCCTGTCATAAGCATCATAAGTATATACGTTCCATTGTGCGGGCGTACTCCCTTTAAATGGCATGGAAACTTTAGCCAAACTTCCTTTCTCATCATATACATTATCTGTATAAACATAATTCCCATCAAAACGTTGTTTTCCTGTTCTTACTTCCCTACCCCAAGCGTCGTAATAAGTTTGAGATGCCGGAGAACCTGTAACGGAAACAGTGGAAAGCCATAAAGCTGAAGCCGGAGAAGTAGCCCATGAAAACGAAGTCGTTTCTATGACACCATCAGGTTTGACACTCTTAACTTTTCTGCCAAAATCATCATAGTTGAAGCTGGTTTCCTGGTTCTTATGATTTTTCATGGAGGACAGTTGCCCTTTTGAATTGTATGTATATGTTTCAATCAATCCCAAAGGATCTATTTTCTTTATTACTCTCCCATAAGAATCATATTCATACTTTGTAATTAGATTGGTAGTCGACGCATATTCTCTTAAAGACTCTTGGGATACCAACCCATCTTGATATGAATAGCTGACTTGAGAAATCGCTTTATTATTTGCATAGTGTACTTTTACAACCGGAAGCTGATTAGAATATACAGGTATATACTTCCTGTCAACCCATGTTGAGCCATCTCTTGTTTTTGTGGTTACTTGATCGTACAGAAAACCTATCCTGTAAGTAGAAGCATCATTTGTGTTATGGTAAGAGTTGTTGGTTGTTACTATAAGGCCGTCACTGTAAGTAACCGTCTCTTGGGTCACATTACCATAAGTATCATAAATGTAATTAGAACTAACAGTTGTGTTCTTTAATTTATCCTTTTCTGTTTTATTGCTCAATGCTATCTTGGCTACCTTATTTGAGGCAATAGATACAGTATAATAATAAGAAGCTTCAGACATAGGATTAACTAACTGGGTTATAACTCCAAACTTCATTGGATCAAAAGTCAGTTCAACCTGAGTCCCTTTCATATTATCATGCATTGTAATTTTCCTGAATCCTCTGAATCCTAATCCTTGGCGATGTGTAACGGCATCATTGTAATAGTATGATTTAGAAGACAAATACGTATTGCCATAAAAAGAATATGTATTGCTGACAACATTGATGTCCATATATAATTTATTGTATGGGAAAGTTGTACTATAACCAGATGTCGTCCAATACATATTGCCATTAGTAAGATTTTCATAATCAAATTTCTCAATTACCCCATAACTGTTAATCATGCCGGTCAGCATTCTTCCCCGGGCATCATTACGTGTAAAGGAGATTGGAGTGACAGTGGCATCCTTTATACTTAGCAATTGGCTGGTCCTACAACTATAACCATCTCCTATAGTTCCTGTTATAAAATGAGAATCAGAATCTACAGTCACTTTTGCAGATTCGGCCACAGTATTCAGTTTACCGTTCTGGTTCAGATGTACACTGATTTGAGTTCCGGATTTTACAGCTAAATCGGGAAGTTTATCACCATTCAGATCATGAAACAGAAACTGATAATTGGTATCGGAATTAGATAAAAACTCAAATGTGCTGCTTACAAATCCACTACCGGTTGCCAATAAAGCAGTCCAGGTTTTATACGTACTATTATAGTGAGTTACCGGATAAGAAATGGGTCTGATACACGGAGTGGTAAATTCAAAAGCCTTATCGCTATCAACCTTACCACCATTATTAGGGAGGAAGGGATCCTTTATTATCGGATCATCAATAATCTCACCTCTACAGCCACTACATTCACCACAAGGGCGTTTTTTCATTTCAATCCAGTAATCATTCTTCTTCGGACCTAAAAGAAAATCGGTGAGCCCATCACCGTTAATATCTTCAACCAACAATTCTCTTTTGGAAGCACCCGATATATCTGTGCTCTTAATGCCGCTTGTATATGCAATCTGCACAAAAGCACCTCCCTGATATGAGTAAATATAAGTTCCACTTCCGTTTATGAGGCAAATGTCCGTTCTCCCGTCCCCGTTATAGTCGACAGCAAAAAGCGCATCTTTAAAATAATCAAATAAGAATGGAGTTTGATCATATATCTTAGTCCTCACTTCCAGATTAAACATAGTGGTTCTTGACCATGTCCTGGTTTCCCCCTTCGGAAGTTTGTTACCCGAAACGGCAACCAATTCCATCTTCCCATCTCCATTGAAATCTCCGGTAATGAATAATCTGGGAACAGCACTTTGCCTGCTGCCTTCTGCAAATGTTCCTTCTAATAAGAAGGATGCATTCCGGGCTGTCATATTCTTATCATAGGTAGTAATATCTACTTTGGCGCTGTTCTGATCATGCAACCAATAATTAATTCTAACCAGCTCATCATTTCCATCGCCATCTATATCAACAGGATATAATTTCTGGAATCCATTACCTGCCTGAATCTTTACCGGTGAACAGAGGTAATCTCCGAGATTCTTATAAACCAACAGATTCTGTGCAGGATCATATTTACTTCCATACTGGTAATTTCCTTTTTTATCATAAGCGGTTATACCATAAGATTCAAAATTAGGATAGGCAACGAGTCCCTCACTCCGGGTAAGAGAATTAAACTTACCCTTATGCAGGATAAGATCAGGAGCCTTACTGTTAGCAAAATAAGTTTCAAGAAAAGCCGTGCTTGTCTGGAAACGACTTTCGTCAGACTCACCTCCATAATAGAACATCAGCGGATTAACTTCTTTGCCATTCGATTTAAGACTGAGTTTAGACAAGAAACTATATATACTTGTGTCATAACTCAGCGTATAAGTACTAAGAAGCATTGATGATTGATAATATGTATCTATCTTCGACAATAACTTACTATCCTTCATCAGCCGCCCCGCTATATAAGAAGATTGAACATCGCTTCTTGTCTGATAGGTAAACTTTACAGCACCATATTGAGTAGAATTGCTGCCATATTTGATCTCGGTGACATAATAGACGTTATTATCCAACAGATAAGTAAAATCAATATAGTCTCCGAATGCATCTACACTTTTAGTAATCGGGTAAGTAATTTGTGCCGATGTATTGGTGGAATATCCAAGAGTTACTTTCTTTCCATCCGGATACCAAACATCAAAATAGTATTTTCCTGATGGTGCATAAAATGTAACTTTCACATTGCCGTGCTCTGTCTGATAATCGATTTGAGAAGACGTTTCTGATATCTTAATAAGCCGACTCCCATCTAATGAATAGGCAGAATTCTTATCTAAACTAGCCGGTTTTGCATTGCTTCCATCATAATAATAGTTTGAATTACAAATAGATATATAGGATAATCCTCCTATACACCACCCGTATCCGGCAATACTATTCCCCATCAGACTATTATAAGATAAGGCAAGAGCGGGTTGGTGTCCGTTTTTCCCTCCATATATTTCAATAGGTACACTGTATGTGAGTGAGCCATTTTCTATTCTCGATTGAATAGGTATTTCACCTACTGCTTTTGCCCGGTCTATCTCTACCGTGCTTGGCAATTCGGGCAGGGATGGAGGCGCCGGCAAAAGAGGATCTAACGGTTCTAACGGTTCAAATGGATCTAATGGTTTCAACGGGGGCTTCAAGAGAGGGGCGTCTAACGAAAGAACTTCACTTCGGACGGCACTGTCTTCCGACGACAACTCATTGACTTCTGTCACGATTTTATACAGTCCGTCTTCATCAGCTTCTTGCATGAATTCATCTTTTAATGGATCTATAACAAGAGAATCCCGGCCTACTGAGATTTGGGCATATCCTGATAAGGTACATAACAGTACCAAGATAAAAAATATTCTTCTCTTCATAATAGCGTATTAGCTTTAGGTTATTCTTTAATTATTTTCCAACTACTGGTATTACCATTATAGACTATCTGCATGATATACATCCCCGGAGTTCGATCAGATATATCTACCGCATTGGACTGAGATATACTGCCCCATTGTTGCAGCAATGTCCCGGTAAGATCATAGAGAGATATTCGGGCATTCTCAAACTTCTCAACTCCTGAAATATCAACTTTGAGCATACCACGGGTAGGGTTGGGATAAATTGTCACCTTAGTTTCCGAAAGTTTTTCTTCATATATGGAAGGCTCTCCTTCATCATCGCTCAAGACTCCCCTTGTCTGAACCACAATTTCCTTTTGGCGAGACAACCGATTACCGGCACTGTCGTAAGTATACTTGATTTTGTTTTGAGCGTATGCATCAGCAGCAGCCCACATAGATAAAACCACGAATAGCAGAAATATGGCAACTATCCGTTTAGATGTTTGAATTCTTAAAAGTAGAAATGTTGTTTTCATGTGATATAAGATTTTATTGACGCTTCAAATAACCACAACTTTCACATAAAAACAAAATATTATATGGTAACAGTGGTAACAAACCTACTTCAGCAAGAAAAGTTGTTTTTCATCTTACAGCTCTTCAGCTCTCCTCAACTGCCCTGTTCATCGGCCTTTCGGCTGAAAGTATCTCCTGAAAGGAAAGATTCTTTGCTTTCAGCTTTCAGCCAATACTTCTTTAGTGAAACAAGGGTCAAGTTGACAAGGAGAATAGTCACTGTGCATAAAAACGCGCAGGAAAAGAAGCAATGTTTTAATGGTTATCATTGCTTCTTTTACCCCAAAACAAACAATGATATTTACTAAAAAATACTATCTAATAAAATTCAATGACGCATCTATATATCCAGCGTTTCCCATCTATAGATCCAACGTCTCCCATCTATAGATCCAACACCTTCCATCTATAGATTCAATACAGTGAAATACGTGAATTTTCCAATACTAAAGTTTCTAATGAAATAGCATTTATTAAGCATGAAGAATCTCATGATTACAATATCGGCTGAAAGCTGAAAGCAAAGAATCTTTCCTTTCAGGAAATACTTTCAGCCGGAAGGCCGATGAACAGGGCAGTTGACAAGGGCTGAAAGAACTGTAAGATATGATTGGTTAAAAAGACATAACCACCGATTATAGAAAACGATTTAAAAGTAGCATCTCAGTCCACCTTGAATTCCCAAACGATTTACTCCATGACGTTCACTATCAATCACAATTACCGCAGAACTGAAGTCATCAGGACGAGTGAGAGAAGCTCGCCACCATTCCACACCCAGTCCCAGCCCTATCACTCTATTCAACATATACTCTACTCCCCAACTTAGTTCGGCTGCTATCCCCGAGAATCGGTCTCTGCCTGCACCATTCCAGGCATACCCAAAACTCACAGTTCCTCTGATTATCCATTTCTCATCAATCTTCTGACAATAAACTAAGGAAGGAGCCACATATCCCAATGTCACAGTTTCTTCAGGAAAATCAGTGCTGAAAGCTGCACACTCCAGTCCGAATCCATAACCCTTTTTACCAACCCAGTTGTACGCCACTTTATACTCCGGACCTCCTTTCCACTTGTAAGTGCCCGAACGCATTTCTACCCTGCTCGTTATCCAACCATAACCCAAATTGACAATGAACGTATTTCTCGGAGTTCGCATAGCTTTCTCCTGTTCTTTTTCCTTTTCCTTCATTCCGGCCACATCTTCAAGCGTAATACCAATGCTCTTCTCTTGTCCCCAAATACTTACATTCAAGTAAAACAAGGCAAACGTCAACAATATATATTTCATAATCTTCATCTAACAGTTTTTTAATATCTCATTAGTAAATTGGTCTTCACAAGAAATTCTATGATTACAGCAGCCGATTCTTTCTCTTTCTCCGGGAGAGCGTTATACTCTTGCGAATACTCTGGATAATTCAGCAAAATAGTCCTCATATTGTTTTTGGTAATAAGTTTCACTTCTTTATCGTCAGACTCTATCAGATAACAAGCCTTATTTTTCAGTTGCTTAGATGCTACGATCGCCCCACCTATAGCACCAAAGAGTATGCCGGCAGTGACAGCTTCACTCGTCTGTTCCTTGCCAATCTTAGTGCTGATGAAACAAATCCTACCGGTACCAAAACGAAAACCAGGCGCATACCAGCTGCCAAACTTACATCCCTGATACCTTAACTGGCGGCAGTTTACATACAAGGTATCCTGATGTATGATATACTTTACATCTTTCTTTAATAACTTATCCGTCTCCTTATTACCTGTCTCTGGTTTAAAATCAGCACCTCCATTCCAAAATCTCTTACTTTTAGACCTGGATTCAATAGTGAGATTCTCCAATGCAGTAAACTTTCCATCCATGTAATCGGAAAATGAAAGAGCACATCTGCTCTGAGCAAAAGAGGCAGTTGCAAATAGCAACAGCATCAAACCTAAGATGTGTTTATTCCGTATCATAAAATTTGTATTTGAGTATGATTTTAAATATTCAATGTTTTCCGTCCAACCGGATGATATATCCGGTTGGACGGGTTGCACTCAACCTATATTATTCCATGTCTGGTAATAATATTTTCTTCAGTTTTTCAAGAAGTTGATCCTGTTCCTCTATTTCATTATCTTCTAATAAAACATTAAGAACCTCTTCATCTTTTTCATAATCATAAACATCGACTCCAAACCAACCTGAACCCCAAAAATGAATATATCCTCCTTTTTGGGATGATTCAAAGGTAATCGCATAAAGAGAACCAAAATCGCCTTCGCTATAATAGTTACATTCAATAGTATAATCTATTAAATGTGGAATCAGATTTTTCTGAACCCATCCTAAATCTTTCATTGTCTTATTATTTAATTTTCAATATCGGTGATAAACTACGTACTTTAGGCAACATTTGACCACCTTGTTTGTTTAAAGCACGTATTTGACTTCCCTTAGCACTGGGACCAACAGTTTTATACCAATTAGGTTTTCCGCCTTGTATTAGACTATTCTTAGGTACTTTAAACTCAACATATACAGAACCTACTTTGGCTCCTTGAAAAGCATCAGATCCTCCAGTTGCGACAAATGTCAATCCCTCCGGTCCTTCCACCATACGTCCCGTTTTCTTCATTATATTATACTCATTTTCAGACATCCAACGTCCAACCCTTACCTCGCCTCCTTTGGGAATCCCTGTAAGCATGCCCACTTTGTTATCCAAAGAATAATTCGCCGCACTCCCAACTGCCGATAATCCGCTTGTCACGAAGCTCTTTTTGGCACCGCTCCACATTCCGTCCAAGAAGGAGGTATTGGGGTCATCATCAGCTACAGCCATTATCCCACCCATCACTGTACCGAAAGGTAGACCGGAAGCTTCATGCACTATCAGTTCCCGAAGCATCGGAGACGATATCTTTTCCGTCAGTTTCTGAACGGGACCGGCGAACTTACTTGCAATTTCACCACCAACGTAAGCCATCGTACCGGCCATTATACCGTCAAATGTAACTTGCTGCAGATTGATATTGTTCCACCCATTGTTAAAACCCTGACCAATCGCAGAATTGGCAGCACCGGCACCGGCCGTAATGCCGATAGCGGCACCGGGAAAAGCAGCGGTCAATGCACCGGAAACGGCACCTGTAGCAAAATAGGACAATCCTTCCCAGCTTAAATCCGCACCATTGGCAACCCAGTTTATTGCTCCTCCGATAGCCGCACCAATGATGAGATGCCAAAACTCCCCACTCGGGTCCGTATATATTAACGGATTATTCAAGCAATAAGTATATCGATTGAAATTTTGTGAGAAATCAGGCATCTGAACAAACGGATCAGGACTCAAGAACCGAGCCAGTAACGGATCATACATACGGCCATTCATGTCTATCAGCTTGAACTCATCCAGATGTTCATGTCCCGTATAGCCACGGTGGAACTTGAAGGTATTATTAGCTACCGTACGTCTGCCCCAGACATCGTATGAAGCCTTGAAAACCTCAGTACCCGCATTGTCGGTCAACTTCACAACACTGCCCAAATGGTCTTTGTGGGCATAATAAATCTTATCAGGCTGCCCGGATTGTTTCACATATACCGCTACCAAACCGTTATTGCCACCAAGATAATATAATTGTTTCGTTACACCGCCTTCGGTGACCATCTCATAATCGCCCGCATATACAGTCGTACGTGCAACCGCATTGTTCGTCTTCAACGTAGATTTCCAACGTTGGCGATCAGGACCATACGTGATGTTCAACAGGTAATTGTTCGAACCGACCGTTTCACTGATAGAGGAAACTTTATCAAATGCAGTATACGCAATGGTCTGGTTATTCTCGGAAATCAGGCCACCGGTATTGTCAACGGTACTTACCGCATGAGGTTTGTCATAACTGTATGAACCCAAGCCTGTTTTAGAAACAATATTACCATTGGCATGATAACCCATGTTCATGACTGTAGAACTACCTTGCTTTACAACAGTCAAACGATCTGCACTGTCATAAGTGAAGGTTTCCGTTTGCCCAATCATACCCGTACGCGAAGTAAGATTGCCTGTAGCACCATCAAACACATAGTTCATATTATGCAGCGACGTAGTGCCTTTCATCGTTTTCAGGTTACTAAGTAAGCCTTGCGAATTACGGGTTTCGGTAGAAATCAATGTACCGCCAAGTTTGGTAGTAGTGACAGTTCCGGTAGCTCCCGTGAGTTCCCAGATATTTTGCGTACCTGCCAGCACCTGTCGCAGATTGCCATAAGCGTCATAGTTGCGACTGACGGTCAAAGATCCAGGATAGGCAATATTACTCAGTTGCCCCTGTGAGTTATAAGAGTAAGTAAATGCCAAAGCACCTGTTCCTTCTATTTGACGTGTCTCAGTCCTCGTACGACCGTAATTGTCATACGTATAAGTCGTGTAATTATTACCCGTCTGTTCCTTTGTCAGACGCAGCAAGTTGTTGCCGGACGTTCCATAGGTATAGGTCGTAGTTACACCATCCGTTGCGGAAGAGGACATACGCCCCAGCACATCATAGGTATTTGTCGTGGTTTTACTTTTCCCGTCAACCTGAGTTTTCAATCGTCCGGCAGCGTCATACGTATAGGTTATGGTACCTGCATTGGGATCGGTCAACGTCTTTTGCTTGCCCGTGTCATAATAAGTCATAGTGAAAGTAGCTCCACCTGTGACTATCTTTTGAGGTTTTCCCAGTGACTTATAAGTATAGGCAATGCTGGAAACCGGATCGGTCACGGATTTCACTCCACCCCAGGGATCATAGACTTGGGTATAAGTTTTCCCGTTTGTGGTACTCGATACTGTACGGTTCCCATAAGCGTAAGAAACGGATCTCCCTGCACTGCTTGTTTGGGTCAGCACTCGCCCACGAGCATCATACGTATAGTTCTCCGTCGTGGTAAGATTGCCAGTTTCTGTCTTTTTCTGAGTGATCAGCCCTTTGTTGTTATAAGTCGTAGCCTCTTTAATGGACATACTTTGGGGACCGATTGTTTCTACCAATACCTCACGCCCCTGATTGTCGTACCAGGTTTTTATCCAGGGCTCTCCCGTAGCTTGGGCAAGCGTAAAGAATCGTTTACTTGAATTGACATTCCAACCACTCAGATAACTTCTCTTAGTACCGTCGGGAAAAAGAGTAGACAGTCTGTTCCCCCATCCATCAAACGTATGCCTAGTTGTTAACTTATTGGAAGTATCACTTTCGTCAGTTTCCGTCAGGACATTTCCCCAAGTATCATATGTATAAGCAATAATGGATGACAACGGATTAGTAGAAGTTTTAGCGATAAAACGTTTCGTTGTATCATAATCATAGTTGCTGGTAAGGGCGGAAACTCCAGAGCCACTGATTTTCTCCGTCTTCACGTTTCCCCAAGTATCGTAGGTGAATTCAGTAGTTAAAGGCAAAGAGGAACCATAATTTTCAACAGTCTTCGTTTTATATCCTTTAGAGGTATCATACGTGATTTCCATCTTCTGCGTGAAAGTCGACGAGTCGTCCGTATGCTTCTGTACCTTTGTGATCAGCTGGGGCTGATAGGTTTTTCCGGCAAGGGTATAGTTGCCATATTGAACAGTGCGATACATGTTATTACCATAGTCTGCCTTTTCATGGGTCATGTAACCATAGGTAGTATTGAACTGACGGGTGGTAGTAATCATATTGCCATCCAGATCCTTCTCTGTAGTAGATGAAGGGTAAGCAAAGTATTTCCTGGAGCCTTTATCCACAATAGTCAGCGTAGTGTTAGTTTCAGCCGTACTGCCGTCTATGGTATTTTTAGTATAGGTAGCAGATGGTATATAGAAGGAAGTATTCCATGCTTTTACACCAGATTCAGAAACCGTTCCCAACGTCGTATTCTCAGCTATCATGGAAGACATTCCCAACAGCCCTTTTCCTTGCAAATGCATTTTAAGGCCACTGTAGCGATAGTTAGTTGTCATTGTTCTGCCTGCCGCACCATTATCCGAATTTACTTTCTTTACTACATGCAAAGGCAAAGTATAATCGGCAATAGGATAACTGCTACCCGTACCTTTGGTATAGATACCGCCATTGACAAGGGAGGTATAAGTAATATTCGTCACACTGCCATAGTCACCGGTAACAGAAGTTACCTTACCTTTGTCTGTATTGTAACTACTATTAGGGTATAATCGCCATACAGGGTCTCTGTTTGCATCGCTACTATTATAACAATTGTAACCATAATTCATCAGTTCCACCTGACCGTCACCGTTGAAGTCGCCCACCAGATAACGGGATGAGAGGGCATCTTCATCTCTGTTAGAAGTCGCCGAACGCACTATGGTAAGCGCGCTTCCTGTAGAATGCATCCAATAGGTATAAGTTTTATTGAATTCGCCCCAAGAACCTTGAAATATAGCGCTCTTCTTATCATACATGGCCTTGGTTATCACCACATCCGATTTCCCGTCAAGATCGAAATCATATATAAGGCAATCAAACCTTGAATCATCTTTTGAAGTAAAGCTCTGATCGTAAAGCCCCAATGTGCATGCCTGCGACTTAGTAAAAGTTCCATTGCCATTATTCAAAGCAAAATACCAACTACTTTCACCGGTACTGTTCATTAGGATATCCATTAAACCATCGCCATTGAAATCACCGGAACGAATCATCCACACTTTAGAAACATTGGTTCCCGTAGTTTTCTTAGCATCCGAAAAGGTGGTTCCTGTTATTCCGTTACCCTGATTCCAAAAGATGGTATAACCTCCACTATAAATTACCATCATATCTTCCAACCCGTTGCCGTTGAGATCAGATACAAATACCTTATCAGGACTAGAAGGTAAAGTCAAATTAAATGCCGTGCGATATAAAGATGTTCCTGAATTATGCCCAATAATTTCACCCGGATACCTGTTACCACTATGTCCCTTTTCTATGAAAACAATATCTCCTTTTCCGTCATTATTTAAATCACCAGTAGCATAGGCGGGCATTTCGCTGCTGTATTGTAAGTTATATCCGAAAGCCCCCTGAACCGTGTTTCCATAAACATAAAAAGCTATTTGCTTCCAATGATCATTGATGCTTACATGTGGTACTACAAATTCATTCAGACCGTCTCCATCAAAATCGATGACGGACGATCCCGCTTTGTACTCTTGCATGTCAGACAATTGAAAACTTGCTCCAAGACGATAATTCGTTCCATCGACAAATCGGACATTTCCAGAAGAGTCCAGCGAAGCCCAATATATATAAGCGTAAGTATCATAAGTCCAAGAATTCGTACCTGTCGGTATCTTTACAGGAGAGATTCCCATCATATCCGTCAAACCATCTCCATTGAAATCACCAGCAATAAATTGCTGTTCAGAAAATGCGACTGCTGGATAAACAGAAGCAGCATTCACCTGAGGAGAAACAGGAATGCTATATAGGGAAGGCAAATAAGACCAGTTTAACTTAACAGGTTGCATAACATCGCCGGCGCCATTCCTCTCCGTAACACTTGTCAGACGTGAATATTTAGTACCGGAAGCATCACCGGTGGTATTGTATTGCAAGTCATAAACACGGTAAACCGAATTTCCCGTTTTGCTTGTAATGGTTTTCAGTCTACGATCCATGGTTCCTTTTACGCCTTCAATAACAAATAGCTGTGGATCATTGGAGCGAGTTTCATAACTGAAAGTAACCGTATTCTGTAAACCAGTACTCCCATTCTTATTATTTCCATACATTATAGTGTTGGGGTACATGCAGTAACTCCACTTATTATAGGTATAATTCATGTAATTACCCAACGGATCTTCCACGTAATCCAGATACCATGCATAGATTCTGGGGAAATTACCGGCTGTGTAGCTTTGTCGAGCACCGGTTGTATTTCCATAATAACATATCTGCCCGGTAGAAGATTGTACTTCAAACCATGTATTAGCTGTAGAAGTAGTGTATGTGCCATGAACAATCACTTTAGTAAAAGGATCGGATTCCAAATAATATACGGCTCCCTCTTGCCCTATAGTACCAGAAGAATAAATCAAGCGTTTACCGTCCAGATAATAAGCCTCATCAGCGGAAAAAGTTAATGCCTTGGCTGTACCGTCATGATACATATCCTTCGGACCGCGAGTTATAACTGACATTCCCGACAAATTACATCCCCAACCCAACATTCCATTTCCTGCCTGACTATTATAAACGATAGCAAGCGTAGGTTGCATACCTCCTACACCTTGCGGAATTTTAATAGGAATTGAATACGTAGCAGCTCCAGTAGCCGATACATCAAAAGTTCCACCAAGAGAGCCAACGGCTTCCGGTTCCGCACTATATGTGTTGGGAATGTCCGGATAATCAAAATCTTCCGAGGCATATCCGGTAATATTAGTAGTAATAAGTTCCGCTGTATCATATCCTTCCGATACTATATAATAGGTGCCCGGTTCTAAAGTTCTCTGTATAAAGGCATGAGAGGATGAAGAACAGCCACCATCATCTGAGTAATAATCATTGGAAGCAATGACACCTCCCGCGGCATTCAACAGATAGGCGCAAGTTTCATAGACCATTGATCCGCAGTGAGTTATTGTTACAATCATTTTACGGGTTAATGTGAACTTATAGAAAACGTCCTCTTGTTCTCCGGCTGCATACTGATTAGAAAAAAGATTCATATTCTGTATATCAGAATAGTCAAAACTCTTGCTGTAAGTACCGGCGTCAATAGCATTCTGTCGACTATCCCCTTCTGAAGATAAAAACATCCCAGTTATTTGAGTAGTAATAACTCCGTTCTCTTCATATCCTTCTGCCACGACGTAGTACGTGCCGGCATCCAGTATCTTTGATAAATAAGCTTCTCCAGCACCACCGCCACAGCCCATGGAGAAGTCAGCATCATCGTTATAGTCAATTAATTTTCCGGAAGCATCCAAAAGGCTCAAATAGGTATCAGAAAGCTCTGATTCGCAATGCTTCATGATGACCTTCATCCTAGTATTTATAGTAAATTTATAAAAAACATCATTGGAAGGTCGCCCCGTATAATTGTTTGTAAAATCTTCCGTGTTTTGTGAATCTGAATAATCAAATTCAGAATTATAAGTGCCAACTTCAATTGGATATGATCTAGTATTTCCCTGTTGTGCATGAACAGAGGATGAGAACAACACGATAAAAAATATCAATGATAAATGTGTTTTCATGGAGGAGTGTGTTTTAAGGTTATCTTATTCTTTAATTATTTTCCAGCTGCTAATCTTACCATTGTAGGCAACCTGCATGATATACATTCCTGGAGTCCGTTCGGATAAATCAATTGTATTGGACTGGGATATACCCGCCCACTGCTGCAACAGCTTTCCGGTAAGATCATAGAGAGATATTTGGGCGTTCTCAAACTTTTCAACTCCTGAGATATCAACTTTAAGTACTCCCTTTGTCGGGTTGGGATAAATAGTAACTTTCGTTTCTGAAAGTTCTTCTTCATATACCGATGGTTCTTCTTCATCGCTCAAAGCACCCCTTGTCTGAACCACAATTTCCTTTTGGCGAGACAACCTATTACCGGCACTGTCATAGGTATATTTGATTTTATTTTGGGCGTATGCATCAGCGGCTGCCCACATAGATAAAACCACGAATAGCAGGAATATGACAGCTATCCGTTTAAATATTCGTTTGTTATTCTTCATGATGTGTAGTGTTTATTCAATACTGAATCCTCCCAACAACAAGGTTTCTCCTATAGAAATCTCTAACACATAGTCTCCCACTTTCGTACCGGACATGTCTACTACTATACAACTTTCATCAAAGTACGACTGATAGTAAGCCATTTCACTGGTCAAAGAATCTGATACGCTCACAGTTAAAGTGCCACATGGGACAGGAATATCAATAAATAATTTACTATCTTCAACATCATAGCAAGCGATAATCCATGAAGCCGGATCTACAGAACGAGGAGTGCCTTGAGAAGTATTCGTAGCAGTTTTTAATATAATCCGTTTCCTCATAGATTGAGATTCTGCCCCAACCTGAACTGATAATAAAATCCCTATCAATAACAAGAATAAAAATTTTGTTTTCATAATATATAAGATTAATTGGTTGATGCTCCAAATAACTAAATTTTTATTATGAAAATCAAGAAAAAAAAGGTAACAGAGGTAACAAACTCATGTAGACTTACAGTAACACTCTATAGAGTCAATCACATAAGTTTTTGATTATCAGAACCAAACACCTTATCAAAAAGAACAGTATCCATTTTATCCTTAATCCGGTGTTTTCTTGCTTTTATAGCATCTGAAGAAGCATCCATTATACCTAAAAGCAAATCTTTGGGACAATGAAGCAGGCTCAGCAAGCAATAAAATAAATCTTCATTAGTTAATGAACGGCAATTCTCCCTCAAATTATTCATAACATCTAAGAATGATTCCCGGATATCACCAATAATCCTTTCCCTATAATCCTGAATTTTGAGAATGCGTTTACCAGGCTTCATATTTTTCAACTCATTCAATTTCTTATACCCCTCAGTTGCTTCGAATAATGAAATACAAATCTGCAAGTTTTTTTCTTTCAGATCATGCAATTCTGCACTTTTTTCTTCAATTGGTGCAGAGCTTTCACTCAGCATCATTATTTCCGCACGATTCTCATTCAATTGTTTTTGCAGAGCTATATACTTATTCTTACGACACCTATCCCTCCACATATAAATTAATGCCAATACTAAAAATAAGCCCCAAAAACAGTAAATCATCTTTTTCTTTGCAAGTTGATGCTCTTTCAACAATGCGTATTTATGGATTTCCAATTGATGATTGTCCATCAAATCACCAATTTCGGCTCGATACGCACTCGCTTGAATAGAATCAAAGTAAACGATGAAAGAATCGGCACACAAAGCAGCCTCTCGCCAGCGGGATTGCTCTTTGTTTAATTCAAATAGTCTATCAAAAGCAGAGGCTTTAGTTTCAATATCAAAGGAATATTTAGCCAGATTCCAATAATAAAGAGCCGAATCTTTTTTATTCAAATGATTCATAATATCACCCTTCAAGAAATAAATAGAATAAAGACTTTCCTCCACTTCTATGTCTCTCATTGCTTCTGAGATATAACTATTCGCCTCTTCATATTCTCCTCTCTCATTATAGAGAGCGGCTATATTTTTATAAACAAGAGGTTTAAAGGCAGAAGTTTGCAAAGAATCAGCCAGAAGCTTCGCCTGCTGATAATAAATGAAAGCACTATCAGAATCATCTTTTATCAGGTAATTGTCTCCTATCTTCAACAAGGCATACAAAGCCCGATCAATATGCGCGGTACCGCAAAGAGCATAAGCATTCTTATGTGCATCTATCGCAGCAGAATTCAAATATTGTTCTCCATAGCAATCTCCCAAATGCCCATATACCATCGACAAAAATACCGAGTCACCTCCTTGCAGCATAGTCCTCAATGACTTCAAATATAGATTTATGGCAGTAGATATGTCTTCTTGCTCCCGATGCACACACCCGCTATAAAAATAAGATTTTGCTAATTGTTCTCTATCGCTGTTCTTTTCAAAATAATCCACAGCTACCTGTATTAAAGAATCATTCTCCAGCGACACATAATTCTTATACTTCGCCTGCGTAAGCAGCAAGGCATACCATGCCCTGTCTGTTTTCCCCATCTTCTGCGGTGCAGGTATAGCTTCTAGCAATTGCAGCGAACTGTCAGGATGCGACTGCATCAACGAATCAGCCAATAACAGAATAGAACTGACTGCATGAGAACCTCTTCTACATGCCCCCAGCAGAATAGTAAATGATATGAAGAACAGGAAAGCAGGTAACAGTTTTTTCATGCTATTTTAAACTTCTCGTTTCAATACAACAAAGATAGTAACAAATCATGGAAAAAGCCAATGAGAAAGTAAACTGTTGAAACATAAATAGTAGCCCATTATCATTTTGACACTTTGCATTTCTAATTGTCTGAGAATGCATTATTCCCGAACAACTGACCATGGAGGTAAAAAGAAACAAACGAAATTCAGCAAGCCACAGATTATTAATAATATATCGAAATACTTACACTTCTTTTAGAGTAAAACACTACCCTAAAAACACAAATATAAGGAGAATTGCCGGCACAAATAAGTGCATTACCCATAAGTAGTAACCCTTTTGACCGTAAGTAGTAATGATATCACCTTTAAGTAGTAACCTTATGGTCCATAAGTAGTAACCCTTTTCTGCATAAGAAGCCTGGAAACATGTAAGAATATGCAAGAATAACGAATTTACATTCCTTATTTATTCATAGAATATTCTATAATGCAAAATCGAGAAATACCTATAATCACATAAAATAAAGAAACAACATCAATTTGATTAAAACATCAATAAATAGAAAACAATTTGCCAGCCCACCCTACAATCGTTCTGTCCCCTTAAAAACAACCAAAGGAAAAGATTCGTTTGCTGACAACAAATGAAATCATTTGCCAATAAGCTATGAAACTATTTGCTAGTAACAAACAAAACAGCATATTTACAAGAAACAGCTCTATACTAAAATGAGAACAATAAAAAGCCGTCCCCTCCTTTCGCCACACGAAAGAAAGCAGGACGGCTTCTATATAAATAGCTTGTAAAGCTACGCTGATTACAAAACCAGAGAAAGATTACAGACCGAAAGCGGCTTTCACCTTGTCCACGTAATCCAGTTTCTCCCAAGTGAAGAGTTCCACCTCTACATCCTTATTACCTTCATAACGAGACTTGAAGTGCTTGGTAACAATCTGTGGCTCACGACCTAGATGGCCATAAGCGGCAGTCTCCTGATAAATCGGATTACGAAGCTTCAGGCGATCTTCAATAGCCTTCGGACGAAGATCAAAAAGTTCATCTATCTTCTTCGCAATCTCACCATCGCTCATGTTTACATGGCCGCGGCCATAAGTATTGACATAGATATTGATGGGACGAGCCACACCAATAGCATAAGACACCTGCACCAGCATTTCGTCAGCCACACCGGCTGCCACCAGGTTCTTGGCAATATGACGGGCTGCATAAGCGGCACTACGGTCTACCTTACTAGGGTCCTTACCGGAGAAAGCGCCACCACCGTGAGCACCTTTACCACCGTAGGTATCTACGATAATCTTGCGTCCCGTCAGACCGGTATCTCCGTGAGGTCCGCCGATAACGAACTTTCCGGTAGGATTAACATGATAGGTGATATGGTCATTGAACAATGCAAGTACTTTCTCTGCATGAATAGAAGCAATGACACGTGGCATCAGGATATTGATGACATCCTGACGGATAGTGGCAAGCATTTCTTCATCCGCTTTCAGCTGGGCAGCTTCGCTGTCGTCGGCAGGCTGGATGAAATCATCATGCTGGGTAGAAACTACAATTGTATCGATGCGGACAGGCGTACCGTTATCATCGTATTCAATAGTTACCTGACTCTTGGCGTCCGGACGGAGATAAGTCATTTCTTTACCTTCGCGACGGATGTCGGCCAACACTTGCAAGATGCGATGTGCCAGGTCGAGCGAAAGAGGCATGTAGTTTTCTGTTTCGTTAGTAGCATAGCCGAACATCATGCCTTGGTCGCCTGCACCCTGTTCCATAGGGTCCTGACGTTCTACACCACGGTTAATGTCGGGGCTTTGCTCATGAATGGCGGACAATACACCGCACGAGTTACTTTCGAACATGTACTCGCCTTTGGTATAGCCGATTTTCTGAATTACTTCGCGCGCAATGAGTTGCAGA
>ULMC01044952.1_pt1 | contig 23006 bp, 14 predicted proteins | sample 1951541 | NCBI WGS metagenome assembly ULMC01 (sample SAMEA4835539, study PRJEB28245) | human gut metagenome | biome: gut microbiome; material: fecal sample | place: Denmark | collected 2008 | reverse complement strand
TCGACAGCCTCTTCTAAGGTCATCTTCCCATCGAAATAAGCGAACAACTCTTTATAGCCCACTGTATTTAAAGAATTAAGATGACGATAAGGGTATACCCTTCGAGCTTCATCGACCAAGCCATCGGCAATCATTTGCTCCACTCTCTGACTTATCCGCTCGAATAGCTCTTCCCGTGGACGAATCAATCCTATTTTTATAATTCGGAAAGGGCGGGATTTCACCCGACGAGTACGCAGATCACTATATCGGCCACCGGTCTGTCGGCAAATCTCTATCGCATGAATCACCCGCTTGTGATTATTCAAATCAACCTCTGCATAATATACTGGATCGAGCACTTTAAGCTCTTCGCAAAGGGCGGCTAAACCCACTTTCTCGTAATGCGCCGCAACTTCACGACGTATCTTGTCGGTAATGGTAGGTATCTCGTCGATACCTTTACAAACCGCATCGATATACAACATAGAGCCTCCTGTCAATAGGACATAGTCATTTGTCTTGAAAAGTTTATCGAGCAGCTTCAAGACGTCTTCTTCATAACACGAAGCACTATAATAGTCAGACAACGCCAACTGCCCTACGAAATAATGTTCGACCCTCGACAGTTGCTCGATTGTAGGAGCCGCCGTTCCAATAGGTATATCGCCATAGAACTGCCGACTATCGGCCGACACAATAGGACAAGCATACCGCTCTGCCAATTGAAGGCTAAGCTCGGTCTTTCCCACCCCGGTAGGCCCTGTAAGAACAATGAGTGTGCCTGACATGAACTTTTCGCTATGAAATAAAAGGAACAGATATGAAAAATAATTTCCATATCTGTCCAAACCCGACAAAGATTATTATTTCTCGACTACCATTCTGGCAATTTGCACAATCACCTCGGTAGCTTTTTCCATAGACTGTATGGGCACGAATTCATAACGCCCGTGGAAGTTCAACCCACCGGCGAAAATATTGGGACAAGGCAATCCTTTGAACGACAATTGCGCTCCATCGGTTCCGCCACGTACAGGCTTCACCATCGGAACAACATCTACGGCCCTCATAGCCTCGGATACCAAATCGACGATATGCATCACAGGTTCGACCTTCTCACGCATATTATAGTATTGGTCGTTTATTTCGATACTGGCACAACCCGGAAACTCGTTATTTATTTTACGAGTTAAATGTTCGAGTTCCTTCTTACGGCGTTCGAAACGATCTCGATCATGGTCACGAATAATATAAGTCAATACCGTCTTCTCCACACTGCCCTCGAACGAAATCAAATGATAAAAACCTTCATAACCTTCGGTATGTTCGGGAGTTTCCCAACGCGGCAACATAATAGCATATTGATTGGCTATGCGAATCGAATTTATCATTTTATGTTTGGCATATCCCGGGTGAACGTTACGGCCTTTGAAAGTCACTCGAGCCACAGCCGCATTAAAGTTTTCATACTCCAATTCGCCTATTTCACCACCATCCATCGTATAGGCCCAATCTGCTCCAAAGGCTTTAACATCAAACTTGTGCGCTCCTTTGCCTATCTCCTCGTCAGGATTGAATGCAATGCGTATCTTGCCATGTTTAATCTCCGGGTGTTTCAAAAGATACTCCATCGCTGTCACAATTTCGGCAATACCTGCTTTATCGTCTGCCCCCAACAAAGTCTTCCCATTCGTAACAATAAGGTCTTGACCTATATAATGATGTAGTTCGGGAAACTCCGAAGGTTTCAATACGATATCTTCCTCTGCACACAATACAATATCCTTACCATCGTAATTTTTAACAATCCGCGGACTCACATGCCGTCCCGACATATCGGGACTAGTATCCAAATGGGCTATAAATCCTACCACCGGGACATCTTTATCGATATTTGAAGGCAATGAGGCCATAAGATACCCGTTATCATCGAGCGTCACCTCGGTAAGGCCTATACGCTCCAACTCCTCGGCCAGTTTTTGGGCAAACAGCATCTGTCCCGGTGTACTGGGAGTCAAGTTTGTAAGCTCGTCCGACTGAGTATCGAAGCTCACATAATGAAGGAAACGATCTACTAAATTCATCGTATATATTTTTATTGGTTTTTCTTGATCTAAACCTAAGTCGATGGATTATCCAACCGACGAACAAAGGTAAAAAAATTTTTTCTTACATTTGCACGACCACATTCAAAAGTGGAGGATATGGCTAAAAAGAGAAAAAAGAAAAAATCGAACAGTAAAAAAATAAATAATTGGGGGGCTTTATTTCTGCTGTTACTCGTTACATACAGTATATGGTGGCTAATAAAACAAGCTCAACAACCCCAAAATCCTCAACAATCGTTTACAAACTCTCTTTGTCATGTAAAAGATGCTGAAATGGCCCATACTCCCGAAGATACACCGGAACAAATATTATACCGTACGGGCTACACGGTCTCGTATAACTCCCATTGGAAACAACCCAATTGGGTAAGTTACGAATTACTACGAGACGAACTGCAAGGTAGTGCTACACGCAACAACCGATTTACCCCCGACTACGATGTAGTGGGCACAATGATAGACACCCGTGATTACACGCATAGCGGATACGACCGAGGACATATGGCTCCGGCTGCCGATATGAAATGGAACGAAACAGCAATGGAAGAATCATTCCTGCTCTCAAATATCTGTCCGCAAATTCCCGAATTAAACCGAGGCCGCTGGAAAGAACTGGAAGAACAAATACGTGAATGGGTACAACGAGACAGTGCACTACTCATTACTTGCGGACCCATCGTTTCTACTCCGAGAAAGACAATCGGACGACACGAGATAGTCGTCCCTGCCCGCTTTTTCAAAGTAGTCGCTGTTCCGTATTCCGGCACGCCCAGAGGAATCGCATTTATATTCGACAATGAAGCGGAACAACCGTCTCTAAAAGAGTTGGCAATCACCATCGACAGTGTGGAACGAGTGACCGGAATAGATTTTTTCCACAACTTACCCGACAGTATTGAACATAAAATAGAAAGCGACCTATCCCTTGAAATATGGAACTTAAACTAAACAAGCCAATACCCGAAGATACGATTTGCGCCATCTCTACCGCTCCCGGTATGGGAGGTATTGCCGTAATTCGCATAAGCGGAACAAACGCTATCATTATAACCGATCGTATATTTTACACCGCAAATAAGAAAAAACTATCCGAAGCAAAGCCCAATACAGCACACTACGGAACAATCGCCGATGAAAATGGAACTCCCATTGACGATGTAGTCGTTACGCTTTTCATCGCCCCCCATTCATTTACAGGAGAAGATACAGTCGAGATATCCTGCCACGGGTCGATTTACATTCAACAACAAATCATCAGCCTTCTATTGCGAGCAGGCTGCCGCCTGGCCCAACCGGGAGAATTTACCCGTAGGGCTTTTACCAATGGGAAACTTGACCTCTCACAAGCCGAAGCCGTGGCCGACCTTATCGCTTCCACCTCGGCGGCCTCGCATCGTTTAGCTATGCAACAAATGCGTGGAGGATTCAGCCGAGAACTTATCCAACTACGGGAAAAACTACTCACATTCGCCTCGCTCGTTGAACTCGAACTTGATTTCAGCGAAGAAGAAGTAGAATTTGCCGATCGGGAGAAACTAACCGACCTCGCCAGTGAAATAGAACGAGTCATTAAGCGCCTTTCCGATTCGTTCACACTCGGCAATGCCATCAAAAACGGTGTACCTACTGCCATTATAGGAGAAACCAACGCCGGGAAATCGACACTGCTCAACCGCCTTGTCAAAGAAGATAAAGCCATCGTCTCGGACATACACGGTACAACCCGCGATGTCATCGAAGATACCGTCGTATTACAAGGAATTACTTTCCGCTTTATCGACACTGCCGGTATACGAGAAACGCACGATGCCATCGAGAATATGGGGATCGAACGCACCTTCCAAAAACTAGACCAAGCCCACATCGTCATCTGGCTTATTGATGCCACTGGATCGACACAAGACATTGAAAAAATCGCTGGAAGAGTCCTCCCCCACTGCACCGATAAACGCCTCATCGTTGCCTTTAACAAAGTAGATAAGATTGAATCCGCAACCCAACAACAACTCACAGACCTATACAAACGCCTCACTCGTAAAAAACCCAACACTTCATTCATCTTTCTTTCAGCTTCACATGACCAAAATATCGACGTACTCGAAAAACAGCTTACAGATACCATACAGTCAACACAAACTGGCGAAAATGACATTATCGTCACCAACGTACGTCATTACGAAGCCCTGCTAAATGCCCACGACGCAATCCTACGTACCCTTAACGGACTACAATCCGGCCTCTCCGGAGACTTCCTCGCCCAAGACATTAGAGAATGCATGCACTACCTCGGAGAAATCACAGGTCAAATCTCTACTGACGAAATACTTGGGACCATATTTTCCAAGTTTTGCATCGGAAAGTGATTGCGCATAACTGACTGCAACGAATTAGAACCAACTATAACGAAGCCGCTGTAAATCAGTGGCTTTTTTATTTGTCCAAAATCCGGCTGATAGCAGTTGGAGGCAGTTGTCCATCCTATTTTTCTACCGTATTTCTACCACGAAACAAATCGAGGTTTGACCCCGATATCACACTGACGCAGTAGTTGACGTGTGTTGACAATGGTTTACGTGTATTGACAGTTTTGTGGAGAAATAAAGAGACAGAACCTCAAAATAAATTAGAAAAATATGGAAGTAAGAAAGATTTGCCAATGGTGTGGAAAACCATTCATCGCCAAGAAAACAACGACTTGCTATTGCAGTCATCAGTGCTCCAATCTCGGTTACAAAGAACGCATCCGGGAACGCAAACGCGAATTAAAGAAAATGCAGGAACTGCTACAGCCCAAACAGGCATCCGAGGGACAAGACTTCTTTTCGTTTGCACAGGCTGCCAAACTTATGGGTGTTACTCGTCAGTACATTTATAAGTTGGTCAAAGAAAACAAACTTCGGGCTTCCCGCATTAGCGGCAAGAAGTCACTTATCCGCCGTGCCGACATCGAACTGATGTTGAAAACCAAACCTTACGAAAGCATCAAGCCAAAGGATGATGTAGACATTACCGAATATTACACCGCAGAGCAGATAGCAGAAAAGTACAAGGTAAACACCAAATGGGTATGGACATACACCAGAGAGCATGATGTTCCAAAGGTCAAAATCCGCCAATTCAACTATTACAGCAAAAAACATATTGATGCAGCGTTTGCCAAGTACAGGACAGACGATGCCCTGACGGAATGGTACACTCCCGAAGAGATTGAGAAGAAGTACGGCATGACCCGTGTCGCCATCCGCTCACATGTCTATCGCAACAACATCCCATCAAAGAAGGAACACGGGCAGATATTCTACTCCAAACTTCATTTCGACCTGTCCAAACAGACCGCCGAAGAGGACTCATCGGAATACTACACCGTGCAGGAAGCCATGAAGAAATACAACCTCACACGGGATTCGGTTTACGGCATCCTGCAATTCCACGAAATCAAACGGGAGAAGAAAGGCCGGTTCGTGCGCTTCCTGAAAGTGGAATTTGACCACATCATGGGAGCCCGTTAGCGGCTAAATGCAACCGACTGTAATTATCTGGAAATTATATCCTGCTGATTACGGTCTGCACAACATCATTAAAGATTTTCGCAGCAAAAGTCAGTTATAACCATTTAATATTCATTATTATGTCAGAATGCAAAACAGTTACATTGAGGACACGCCCTTTGAAGAAAGGTATGCTGTCTTTCTACCTTGATTACTATCCGGGCTACCGTGACCAAGAAACGATGAAGACCATCCGTCATGAGGGATTGAACATTTATATCTATGCCAATCCGAAGAATCAGCGTGAACGGGACTTCAATGCCGCCATGTCGGAAAAAGCGGAGGCAATCCGGTGCCGCCGCTTCGAAGCCATTGTCAATGAACGGTATGATTTCTTTGACAAGCGTAAGTTCAAATCCGATTTTCTGGAATATTACCGCAAGCAGCTACGCAAACACGACCCAAAATGGGCGTTTGTGTATCAGCACTTCTACAACTTCGTTCATGGCAAATGTACTTTCGAAGAGATTAACATCGACCTTTGCAATAAATTCCGTGAATACCTACTTAACGCAAGGCAGCTAAAGCGGAACAGACCGGTTTCAAGAAACTCCGCTGCGGGTTATTGGTCTACATTCAGAGGATTCCTGAAAATCCTCTATCGCAACAGGATGATCAAGACCAATGTCAATGACTTTCTGGACAAGATTGAAACGGAAGATATCGCAAAAGACTATCTGTCGGTCGAAGAACTGTACAGACTGGCCGAGACACCTTGCAAGATACCTGTCCTGAAAACCGCTTCCCTCTTTTCGTGTCTGACCAGCCTGCGGCTCAGTGATGTGCTTTCCCTTTGCTGGGAAGAAATCGTTGACTTTGCCGCCGGAGGGAAATGTGTTCATACCATCACGCAAAAGACCAAGACAGAGGACATCATCCCGATAAGCGATGAAGCGTTGAGACTGATAGGCTACAGCCCTGAAAAGACCGGACTGGTTTTCAAAGGGCTGAAACGGAGCTGGACACAGCATCCGATGAAGGAATGGATTCGTTCTGCCGGAATCACGAAAGACATAACTTTCCATTCATATCGTAGAACATTCGCCACCCTGCAAGCTGCCGCAGGGACAGATATCCGTACCATTCAGAGCATGATGGCTCACAAGTGTATTACTACCACGCAACGCTACATGAAAGTCGTGGACAGCAACAAACGTGAAGCGACCACTAAAATCACTTTGACAAGGAAAGGCTGACCTGCTTGTCTTTGCTCCATTTTTATTGGTTAGAATATGATTTTCAGCGCAAAATCATACTCTAACCATATTTTTTCTTAAATCCCGGTTGATTTTCTACCGTTATTTATTACTATCTGCAAACGGGCATCTAATTTTGTCATAGTGAAATTTCAAATAATGACAGTCTATGGCAGATAACAACAGACCCACCATCAAAAAAGCAAGCCTTGTCCTCGCATTGGCGTGCATCATTTTCGCGACAGTTGCCACAATAGTGTATAAAAATTATCAGATTGACTTGATTAGTTACTCTACTCCATTTATAATTGGAACGGTAGTGACAATCCTAACATGCGCTGCACTGCAACGCATGTTCTGTTCACTGTTTGTCAAGAACTATCTTTCTTTTGGCTGCAAAGTTTCTCCCAAGACAGAAGCCGTTGCATTGGGGGTAAATATAGACAAGCCCCATGAACTTCCGCAAACAGACAATGCAGATAGTGCGGTCAGCGTTGTAACGCAGAGAGCTTCCTATCTTGAAAAATATGAAGTCCGTATGGAAGAATTGGAGCATGCGAAAAAGGAAAGACGGGCTGCGATAGTCAGTGCAATTCATGATTATACCACATATATAATGGCAGAGTTTTTCACCAAAGATGAACTTGAAACGCTCCATGAGAACATAGATGCTTTGGCTTACGGACAACAGGAGCCATACAAACCAATCCGTTCCAAACCGGATAATCCCATCAAGTCTCCGGCACTAAGGCATTTTGCATGGAATATCGGGGAGAGGCTTGACATTCCGCTAATCGACAGGGCAAAATTCATAAAAGAAATATTTCCACACGAACTGGGAAACGCAACAATCGAATATCTTTCCAAGAACCTCAGGGATTCCGTTACAAGCAAAATCAAGATTGATGTGCCTGAAAACGGAGACTACTGGTTTGACTGCATGAAAAATTTTGCTGACGAGAAAATTAGTTCTTGCTGATTATAGTCTGCGTAATATCATTGGATTGGTTTGCAGCATGTTAAACAATTAAATCGTTTAGTCATGCTAAAAGAAAATCTTACATTCAATGACCTGCCGGAAATGGTAGGCAAACTTTGCGAAAGAATCGAGAGCCTCGAAAATGCGTTGAAAGACAATCTGGCAAAACAGGCTCCGGTCAAAGAAAACCTGCATGTCCCCATGACTGTGGAGGAAGTATGCAGTTATCTTGGAATATCCAAGTCATCCTTCTATTACAAAGCCAAGCACGGAGGTATCCCCACCATCAAGCAGGGCAAGCACTTGTTTGTCTATCGGGACGAACTGGACAAATGGCTGGAGAGCGGAAGGAAAGGCCAGGTGCCGCTGAGCATCGAAGAAGAACACGAACAGATGCTTGCGGCGACAAGACATAAGGCAAAACCAAGAGAGTTGTAGGAATATGGAAAAGACGAACAACAATATTCCTACCCCGGAGGAACTGAAAGTTTATATAGATGAATCGGTCATCAGCGTAACCGGGACATACGAGCAATCCGCTGCCGTGCTGATGGTGGATGATTCCATAATCGGGACTCTCGGAAACTTCAGCGCATCCATCGGAAAAGCCAAAAGCAAGAAGACCTTCAATGTCTCGGCTATCACTGCGGCTGCCCTGATAAACGGCACGGTGCTACATTACCGTGCCTGCTTCCCGGAGGACAAAAGAAAGATTCTCTACATTGACACGGAACAAGGCAAGAACCATTGTCAGATTGTTCTGAATAGAATCCTAAGACTGGCAGGGTTGCCGAAAGATAGTGATGCCGACAATCTGAAAATGCTGGCACTCCGGAAATATTCGCCCGAAGTAAGAATGGCAATAACAGAACAGGCAATCGGCATGATACCCGACTTGGGACTGGTTATCATCGATGGCATCCGTGATTTCGTCTATGACATCAATTCACCCGGAGAGTCCACCGAAGTAATATCCAAACTTATGCGATGGACTGACGACAGACAGATACACATCCATACCATCCTACATCAGAACAAGAATGATGAACATGCACGGGGACATGTCGGCACGGAACTGAACAACAAGGCGGAAACCATCATGCAGATTGAAGCAGATAAAGACGATAAGTCCATAAGCGTGGTAGAAGCCCTGCATATCCGTGACCGTGAATTCGAGTCTTTTGCTTTCCGGATAAACGATGAATGCCTTCCCGAAACGGTGGAGTTCTACCAGCCCCAGAAACGGCAGGCTGGACGACCATCCAAAGAACCATTCGACCCCTATAAAGAAATCCCGGAGGATATGCATCGTTCCGCTCTGAACGCCGCTTTTGAGGGCGGTAATATCAACGGCTATGACAACTTTCTCGAAAGGCTGAAAGAGGGCTACGGACGGCAAGGCATAAAACTGGGACACAACAAGGCTGTAAAAATCGCTACATTCCTGAGCAACAAGCGAATGGTTGTAAAAGAGGGCAAGGAATACAGGTTCAACAGGGATTTCCATTATTGAGCCCACCATTGGTGTGACATTTCCCGGCTTTACTTTATTGTCGGGGTGTAGATATGGAAATAAAGCAAAGTGATGGCAGGTTTCACCATGCAGGTGCAATCTGCCATTTTCCCTTTTGTATGTACGCTGGAATCCGGACAGACCCCGTGCTGTTTGAGATGTGGTATCAATCCATTCCGGGCTTGCCCGTATGCCAGTAGAACTCCGTAGGGGGAGCCTAATACCCCACTCGCCTTTCGGCGGCGGGATGCGTGCCACTCAAAACAGCAAGCTGGGCACGGGAAAATTGCTGTCGGAAGTGGACAGGATACGGAAAATCCTATCCTTTGTGTAGCCGACTATACTTCGGCTCTGTGCCCATAGTTTCAACAGGTAAGTTGGTTAGAACTTTAACTTTGTTGTGATTTCAAGGAATCGTTGCTTTATGAGCAAAAGCATATCAAAATTATGCCATCGCAATCTAAGCGAAAAATCATCGCAAAAACATACTGGATTATTCGGCAGAACATTGTACAACTCCAAGCCCTACCTGTTGTATATGATGTTGATTTTTGTCTCCCCTATTTTCGGAATTGGTTTGCCGAGTCTATAGCCAAACTTATTATCGGAACCAAACCGGGAATGTCCAATGCGCATACCGCATCTTCATCTACAAAGATTGGCTCATGTTATGGCAAACTTCTATCATAAGCTTTGGCAAGTGAGATTTCGTAGATTGAATAATCTTTGCCATAAATACACTTTGAGAATCCGGCAGACACTAAATCACTATTTGGCAAAGAGAATTTATACATCTGCACAATATGTTCAAATCAACAATGTCTGAAGTCCGTTCCAGTACCTTGCTTATACTAGCAACAGCGTATTAGGAACAGATGAAAAGTCAGATTAAATCTGTCGAATTTGAACTCAAAATTCCAGCAATCATATGATGATATCTTTCATTAAAGCTTTTATCTACAATGTTGAAAATCAAACAACTCAGTATAAAGTCTTACTCATGATTCACGAACAAACTTGACGAGTTCATACAAATATAAGAAGATTCATGGATTTATCATTAGAATCATTGCAGACGATATGCTAATGTTTCCAGGTATTCCGTCCTATGTAGTATGTGATACCAACTACACCCCCTGTCTATAGTTTCATGATTTTCGAGGCACATACAGTCAAAACAGTCAAAAAGTTGCATCTGAGCAAAAAAAAATCACTCCTTCAAATCCCCGTTTATGACTGGCTTTTTCGTATCTTTGTCCTAATTTAAAGTGCTATGCATACGACCAATCATCATATTCCTTCCGGCTCGGTTTTCAATGAAGAGCTTCGAGATTTGTGGAATCAGTATATCCTGATTCAAGAGCAACTCTTGAAGAGACGTTGTGCACCGATAAGCATCGATCCGGAATCCATAGAGATTGACGGATATAAAATGACGGTAAATGTAGATGAATCTGGTCGGGACAGAATCGTAGATAGAATATTCAAAGAACGATTGATGCTTTCGCCCGAAGATATTCATGAAGACTATTTGATGATTAATGAAGGTGTCTGGAATTCATTCTCGGATTCGGGTATACGTTCTCTGCAAAAAGAACTGGCCTCGTGCTACATTCAGATGGAGCAAACCCCCTCCATCAGTGCGACCGTTTTTTACGGGAACGGGATAGTATTCCCAACTAATCAACTCACACTCTCAGAAATCCGCAGCCTCGACCAATCTCTAAAAGGAGGACATGTATGTACGGGGCAAGTTGATGATATTGTTGCCTGCATCACAACGCTTAATGTTGACCTGGAGGCATTCTATACTCACCTTTTTGGTTCCGAGCATTATTGGAGAAAGGCAAAAGAGCACAAAGGAGAAACCGTCATAAATGACATCATCGAGTATAAGAATCATTATATTCCCGATGATGTTATTAAAGACTATGGTCCCAAAATCGGCTTAAGGCTTGATAGTTATCGGATTATTTTTAGTGTCGACAATCCGAACGCTAAGGAGATAATGAGGGCCATGTGTAATTATTATGACACATCCACAAAGGCATTTGTCTTTAAGCGCCCCATTAATCGGAATGAATTACACGACCTTGACGTGATGTCCGAGATCCAAAGCAATATTACGGTTTTCTTAACTGAAGCCCGCCACTATTGCTCGGAAAATGAGATTCATGTCGATACGGTTTTCCGATATAAGACATCCAACCGTCGATCTGTCCGTTATGTTTTCGATGGTGTGACTCAATATGTGGCGCAACGCGACAATATGAGTTTCAATCCTGATACTGGAAATCTTGGGATAGATTTCAATTGGCGATCAGACAATATCTGGGATATTCTTAAAGAACTGGAAAAGTCAGTTCCTTTCATTTCTGCTCGCACATACGGTGCTGAGCATAAGTTCAAATGCAACGTTTTCACTTCGATGGTTGGGTTCAGCGAGGTGGAGAACCGACTAAGTGACAGATTTGAAAATGTTGTCATAGAGAATGATGCGAACAGGCATTGTATCCGCATCAGTCTCCCCTGTCCTTCCGTTGATTATTACGAAAGATTGTATGATTCTCTGCAGAGGGAGCTTTCTTTCCTAAAAGGATCTTTCAATGTACTTCTTGACCAGCGCGTTTCCGGGAAACTCAAAGTCCTAATTCACCGCAATGAAGAGTCTCGTATTGAAAACATTGAGGACAACCTCAAGGGTATGCGCAAGGCAGATTTCGGCTTTGAAGTGGGCGAAAAGATGGTCCCTTTCGGCAAACTGCTGTCGGTTAAGTATCCAAAGTTGTTATTCGACATAGACATTGAGGCCGGAAAGGAGCAAGCTGTCATCGAGTATCTCAATCAAAAGAGCATTCAGTTCGTTGTTCCCATTCTTACCGGGGATATCGAAAAGATTTCTAGGTTGAAGAATACGTTTACGATGGCCACAAGTGGCAACTATCTGCTTAACGACAACCTTCAGAACTTCATATTTGATTCTGCGCTCGCCACACCGACTCCAGATTTACAATACATCTTACGGAGAGATGGTGGCCCATATCAAGAACTTTGTGAACATTTGATTAACTCGAGGATTAACGAGTCACAGAAAGATGCAATTCTTAAATGCATCTTCGCAAAAGACCTCGCTGTCATACAAGGTCCTCCGGGTTCCGGTAAGTCAACTGCAATTGCCGAACTCATCTGGCAACTCATCAGAAATGGATTGAAACAAGGTAACAAACGCGAGAGGATTCTTCTTACTTCAGAAACGAACCTTGCTGTTGACAATGCTATTTCAAGAATCATCAACAGCAAAACAAATCTTGTTAAGCCAATTCGTTTCGGTGGTGAAGAAAAACTCGAGTCCGAAGGTCTTCAGTTCTCAATCGAACTTATGAAGAAGTGGGTTGAAAAAGGTGATGAAGCCCTCCTGCCGGAAGAGCTTGATGAAGAGGATGACGCACAGGACACAGGAACTGTGTCCAAAACAGATTTGGTCCTTAACAATTGGTTGGAGAATATCTCTCGTAGGTCTTTCTACGGCATAAATGCCGAAGATAACGATGTAATGGTCAGGTGGAAGAGAGTGTTATCTGAACCTTCAAAAGAGATTCGTGAACTCGTTTACAAGAATTACGTTGACAATTGTAATGTAATCGGAGCCACCTGTAGTTCTATCGGTGACAAAAAAGCGGATGGCAAAGGAAGCACACAGTTCTTCAGGAATTATAAGGAGGTATTTAATCCCAACGGGCGGAACATAAAAATCGAGTTTACGACTGTTATTCAGGATGAGTCCTCTAAGGCAACCCCGGCGGAGTTGGTCCTTCCATTCGTGTACGGGAATCGAGCTATAGTTATCGGAGACCATCGTCAGCTCCCTCCGATGCTCGATCGTGAAGAAATGGAATCTTCGCTTGATTATGCTCTCTCTTCTGCCAAGACTCCTGAAGAAAGAGAAAAGATTAACCGCCTGCAAAAGTTCCTTGATACACAATTCGACAAGATTGAAGAATCTCATTTCCAGAGATTGTATGAAAATGCAGATTCTTCAATCAAGGAGACTTTCAACCTGCAATACCGGATGCACCCTGACATAAACGAGGTAATTAAGCAGTTCTATTTGAAAGATGGCGGTCTTGATTGCGGTTTAATCAAGCCGAAGGACTTGGGTGTTAACTCACCCGATTTTACCAACCCCGCTTCTCGCTATCACGGCATTGATATGAGGCCATTTATTGGCCACAATACGCACGTGCTGTTCATCAATACAGACAGTCCGGAAATGATTGATGGCACATCCCGAGTTAATTATGGCGAAGTTGAGGTAATTGGCAAGCTGCTTGATAGATTCGCATCGTCTTCTACATTCGCCAAATACCTTGAGAAATTTGATAAGGAAGAAGATAAGCAGATCGGCATTATCAGTTTCTACGGAAAACAAATAAAGCAGATAAGAGAGTTGGCTAAACTCCACAAGGATATTCCAATCAGAGTAAGTACTGTTGATCGGTTTCAGGGTATGGAGCGTAATATCATCATCGTCTCAATGGTGCGAAGCCACGTGATTCAAGCGCACAAAGACGATGCTCCAAATTATGCGAGATTTGGGAAATATGGCTATCCCGAGCAAACTTCCTTGGGATTCGCTCAATCTCCGAATAGACTTAACGTCGCCTTGTCTCGTGCAAAGAGATTGCTAATAATAGTGGGCAACGAAAAACACTTTTCGCAGCATCCGATTTATGAGCAGCTGTTTAAAACGATAAGGAACAATCCAGACAATAGAGTAATTGAACAAAACGAACTATGAATCAGAACTTCCTTCATAATGCAGAGTACGTCTATTCAAGCCTCCACAAATGGGGTCTGAAACGCTATTCCTGCCGTGTACAGTATTACACGGAGGAACCTCTGTCTGACCTAGATTTTGTTATCTGTTCTTTACTAGCCACAACCGAGGATGGCACTTATGACAAAAGAAGTCTCGGCATTATGCTTGGTTTCAGTATGGTAGACAACCAGCCCAAGGCTTATTATGACAAGTCTGAAGTAAAATTATACGAGGATATTCTCGCTATTGTAGAGAAGAATCACCTAATTCGTGTTAACGAGGACTTTGTTGAGCTTACCAATCTTGGACGACTATCTCTGGCAAATAATACTTCTTACCATTTCTTTAGTGGCAGACAATATCTCTATGAACACTTGACTTTCTCCTACCCGTACCCAGAGGCCCTTCAAATGTTTCCGTTCTACAAAGATATGGGAATTTATACAGAGTTGCAGCAGGGTGCACCATACTGGCCTGAGGACAACGAAATTCCCACGATAATCGGCAGGGAACCAAGTCAGCTCATTAAACGAATTCTTCTTCAGTCAAAAGTTCCGAGCAATATATTCGAAGCCTCAATTGATAAGTATTTCGACATCGAGATACGAAAAGTTCCAGTCCGTCTTTATACGAGCGAGGATGAGTACTTCCCTGTTGCGTATAACGAAGAAGAGATCGCTCCTATGGCGACTCAGCTCTTTGAGTTGGACGAGAACGCACTTCAGAGGGAGAATGCCATCATGGAGTGTTTGTTTGCGAAGTTATGGGATGACAAGTCTGCAATTCTGGACTATAACAACCTCGAACCTTATTTCGAACTTGTCAATTTTGAGGAACTTACAAAAGACTCAAGAACAGAGTGGAACGATGAACGGTTGTTTGCCAAAATAGTTGAGATGGCAAACAGCAATTGCTGGCTGAACATGTCCAACAATTGTGACATTGAGGTCATCTATAATCATCTCGAAGGATTTGAGGATCGATGGGATTGGGAAGTGCTCACCAGTAGGGTTGATGACGATTTCCTGCTTGAGCACTTCAATGACTATCCATGGGATTTGGAAAACCTTTCAAGTGACATCACAAGAGAAGTGTCCTTAATAGAGAGTCTGATCCTTAAGTCAGGGGTCTACTCAGCCGAATGGGATTGGGAAGCTCTCGGGAAACGCCTTGAGAAAGATTTTGTCCTTGATAATCTGGCCTTGACAAACGTTGATTTGTCAGACTATACTGAAGATTCCATCTCCGTCAGATCTCTTCTTCTGGAGTATCCGGACAAGCGCTGGGATTGGAACAAAGTCGAAGATACTTTCGATCTGTCATATATTTTAGAAAACATCTTTACCCTACAGGAGCATCTTAAGTTTGTCCGCCTCTTTGACAGAGTCTTTGTAGATGATGAAACTGCACATTCCTTTATCAATAACTCGTTGTTCGTATCTGCAGTAAACGCAAACATCAAGGAAGGAGGCTCGCTTTCATCATTGTTGTTTAACGAGAAGGAGTATGCTTGGTCAGACGAATTGATTCAGGTCTTTGATACATTAGGACTGATAGATTGGCATTCCTCTCGTTATTCTCCCGGTTTTGAATGTAATCCGAGTCTAATCTGGGACAAGCCATTTTTCGCTCGCTATAACGATCGGGTAACAACGCCTATCGGAAGAGATTTCGTTTCAGAAAAATTACAAGACGAAACGACTATCAGTGAATTCCAAGATTTTAAATGGAACTGGTCTAAACTGTCCGGCAATCAAAAAGTCTCCACCGACTTCGTAAAGGCAAATTACAAATTGCCTTGGGACTGGAGTATTCTCACAGAAAGAATGTTTGCCAGCCTTAAGTATAACAACATCGGACATCCTGCTTTTGTCGACAAATGGGACTGGAACTATCTTTCCGCAAACCTTCCCGTTGAGTTCATTATTGAGAATCTCACAAAATACTCCAATCATTGGTCTTGGAATGATGTTCTCGACAGAATAATAAATGAGCAGAATCGGCTTGACATCACATGGCTTTCAACAATAGCGTCATCCCTTAATTCAATCACGGACCAGACCTCCAAGGATGCTGCATGGACGTATCTATCCGAGGAGTATTCATACTACGAATTTAAGGGTATTCTTCGAAATACATATCATGATAGTAGGTTCTCTTGGGATCTGTCTATGCTGTATTCTAAGAAAGAGTTTGACATATTTACCGATCTTGAAGAGTGCGCTGATTTTATAGATTGGGAATCACTCTCTTACTCTAAAGACTTTGATAAACATCTGGCCTTTGACCCGAAATCCGGCATCAGAGAGGCATCCTGGAATAAGGATGTCAAGCAATTGATAGTAAGTCTTGAAGATAAATGGGACTTTTTCGGCCTGTCCACATTAGACAGTCTCAATGGCAAGGACTGGTTCTTGACCAAATATGCCAGAAAACTTGACTGGGAATATATCTCTCTTCACAGCCGTATTTTTACGGTAGAAGATAAGCAGCAACTCAATAATGTAATCAGCGCTTATCGGTCGTACATCTCGTTTAAATCATTGTCCGAACGCCAAGATGTGGACATAATTCAGATAATCAAAGGCTTTCCCGAAGCACAATACGATTATAATGCACTGATTGCAAATGGCAAATGGCGAGTTACTCAGGCTGACATTGAATCAAGGTCTCAGTATCAATGGGATTGGAGACTGCTTAGTTCTACAGAGATGTTCAAGCCGACAGCTGAGTTCTTGGTTAGATACTCAGATAAGGACTGGGACTGGGAGGCATTATCGAAAAGAGACTCCGCCAAGTTGTGGTCTTCATCTACATTGTTGCTGTTGATGGCCCAAAATGAGTGTATATCATCACAAGTTGACTGGATGACGCTGACCGGGCGTCATTACTTCCCCGTAAGCTCTCCCATCATTGCTCTCATTCCGGATGATAAAGTAAATTGGAAAAGAATGTCGTCTTCAGAGCATGTAATGAATCTGATCCCGGATTTTGCCGACGATTTGGATTGGCAGGAGGTGTCTAAAAATGAGCACTTTCCTGTCGCGGATATTGAGACCCTTGAAGAGTATGCTGATGATCTGAATTGGAACATTGTCTGCAAAAGGAATGATTTCGTATTCACTAACGACATCCTCGAGAAGTTTACCGATAGGATAGACTGGACAATGGCGTCGAATTCCGAGACAATAAATTTCTCCGTCTCGCTTGTCGACAGATATATAGATTATTGGGATTGGCCGTCACTTATACGGAACAAAGCTTTTTTCAATAAAGTAGAGATTCGTAACAAGGGTTACCTGAAACAAGAAAACATCATCAGTTTCGTTGAGGCGTTCCCTGATAAGCCGCGAGCATATCATTTTACGCATATGAGCAACGCGGTAAAGATTATAAAGAGTCATACGCTTCAAAGTAGGAACAAGGCTGATGGCATATTCGAAAATAGTGCCGGCACAAATGTTGACAACACCGCTAAGGCACACGGTTTCGCAAGATTCTATTTTATATCCAAGTCTCCTACTCTGTTCTATAATGAATGTCTCGGGAAAGATAGAAATGATGAGAAATACTATAGCAGCGCACTGAATCTCGGCCTCCCCAAATGCCCGATGCCTGTATTTTTTGTCATAGATATTGAGGAATTATTGGCTAAATACCCTGATAAGTGCTATTATAGCAACGGAAATATGCAGAAGAGTTCGACTAAAGCATTCAAGGTTGTTGATGATCCACATCATATCAATGCAACTGAAATTTACAACAAGTACAACAAGGAGGCGCGTCAGCAAGAGTTCCTTGTTCAAAATGAAGTCGATTTGTTTTCACTTTCCTCTTTGCATATTTGTTGCTATGATAACTACCAGTGCGATATGCTTAGAGGACTGGTAGCCACTTCGCCCTTAAAAGACCGTATTATTGCTAAAGAGGTCTTATACGAACGAATCAACAAAAAACTACATTTTAACGATTCCTCTGACACACTCGAGATTACAACCGATTATTGCAATCCATTCGAGTTTAAAGTCTCTTATAATGCCGAGGGCTCTCCCGAAATACTTAACCCCGATTTTATCATTCGAGAAAAAAGTAATAACATATATATGAGTCACTTTTTGAAGATCAAGAAGAATAAACCGTTCACCATCTACTTTGAGGTATCCGAGCCTCGCAAAGGTAGCTGGCTAATATATATCAATAAGTAGTATGAGTTCAAACATAACCATAGTTCGTGGAAACATATTTAACACGAAAGTTCAGACTATCGTCAATACGGTCAACTGTATCGGTGTAATGGGTAAGGGTATAGCCTTGGTGTTTAAATTACGCTACCCTTATATGTTCGATATCTACAAGGGCTTTTGTAAGTCACGGCAGATCGGGATAGGTAAGTTGTGGCTATACAAAGGTGAAGTAGGTGAGCCTTGGGTTTTGAACTTCCCAACGAAATTCCATTGGAAGTATCCCAGCAAGATTGAATACATCGAACTTGGCCTTCAGAAATTTGTGGCTTCATACAAGGAGAAAGGGATAACATCCATAGCTTTCCCAATGCTCGGCACCAATAATGGCGGATTGAGTAAAGAGGAAGTGTTGCCAGTTATGCTACATTATCTTTCCACATGTGATATTCCCGTAGAGATTTACGACTACGACCCTTCTGCCCCGGATGATTTGTTTGAGAAATTCAAGAGTACATGGCAATCAATTAGCGACAGTGAGAAGAAAGTCTGTGGCATAAGAAGTATTACTCAAATTAAAGCCATCAATAAAGCGTTGGAGGACAAATCAATCAAATCTATGATTGCTTTAATTAATTACGATGGTGTGGGTATGAAAACCATGGAAGGATGCTTTAAACTGGTTATGAATTATAAAAAAGAACAAACATTATTATAAATATGGGTCTACTCGTTTACAAAGTTGCTGACTACTCTTTCACTGCAGAAAGAGAGCAATATCGCACAATCTGTGAAATGCTTAAAAAGCATTATTCCAGCAGATCGGAAGTATGTCTCTTCGTCGCCAATTACAACATTTACGATAGCGAAATCGATGGGATTCTATTTAAGAATGACGCAGTTATTTCCGTTGAATTCAAGAATTACGGAGGTGAAGTAACGGCTGTCGAGAACGGCTGTTGGACGCTTGCAGACGGTACCATCGTGAAGGGTGGTTCAAGAAAGAATCCGTACCAACAGGCAAAGGTAAACCATGTTAACCTCAAGCAGGGGCTGTCTGATGGAATGATCTTATCAGATAGGGTTCTTCGAAATGTTCCTGCTCTGATTGTATTCAATCAGTCGATAACGTGCAACAATCAATTATCCGGCAGAGTAAAGAGCTGGCTCCATATTACGGATAACGACCATTTTCTCCAAAAGTTAGCTGACATAACTGAACCGCATACAGATCTGTCCAGCGAAGAGATTATCAATCTTGTCGACAAGCTAAATCTATTAGATGAGTGGAAAGACCTAGACTACTGCGACCTGGTTGTGAGTGATAAGCCTCAAGTTGATGTTGAGGGACTCCCCGCCGAGTCTCTTCCGTTTGATGTTCCCGCTTCAACTGTTCCAAAATCTGTACCCAAAGAACAGACTCCCCCGCCCTCCGATAACGCATATCATCTCGACAAGAGTGAGATTCGTGTTTCATCGGACCGCATAGAGACACTTGCTGATAACGAAGTGTTTGTATTCGGCTCTAACATTAGAGGGAAACACGTAGGTGGTGCCGCTCGTCAGGCGTATCAGAAGTTCGGTGCCGAATGGGGTGTTGGATCGGGACCTACTGGTAAGTGCTACGCCATCCCGACAATGCACGGAGGAATAGAAGTAGTTGCCCCTTATGTAGATGCCTTTATTAAGTATGCCTCCGAGCATCCTGAATTACGGTTTCTTGTTACTAAAGTCGGATGCGGAGTTGCCAAGTTCCATCCGAACCAGATTGCCCCTCTCTTTGCTCAAGCGGTTGACTTACCTAATGTGTACCTGCCTGCAGAGTTTTGGTTATACCTCCAAAAATGACAATAACCAAAACAAACGGGCAATGCCGGAATCCACGGGGAACGATCCAAGACATACCTCGTAGATTTATCACCAGGACGGTTGTTTTGAGATATGAGAATAATAGGCTAATTTACTTTTTTCACTTACAAACGCAATAATAGTTTTATATGAATAATACGCAAACCTTACATTATCGACCCTATTTCCCAACAAATTCTTCCGTATCCCAGACTATCAGCGCGAGTATGTATGGGACAAGATGTAACTCACTGATCCATGGGAGGACATAGAAGACATCAAAGACGACAGAGGAACGTATCGTTCACACTTCACTGAAACTATATCCCTTCAAAAATAGAGGTGTCGTAACTTTCCAAATCGGAGCAAGCTTTTATCCGTAACGGTCATGAGTTTTATAATGTGGTTAATGGACAGCAGCATTTGACGACTATCTCTATTTTTTTGTTTGAAATCATAAAAATGCTACCCAAGAACAAGCAAAAGGAACTTATTGCACAATATCTTTATAAAAATCAAAAGCCTCGCGTCTATCACTTTTCATTCTCAGGGACAATCAACAACAATAATTTGTTTTTAAAAAACTATTAGAATATACAATTAAAAACATTATAGTGATTTTGCATACTCACTAAAGACAACTCTCATAATCTTTTTCCAGTTTTCTGGCACCATATTCCAATTTGTCCAATCTTTTACAAATTTATATGCGTGATATGGTTTATCAGAACAAGGAGAAGAATAACCCAATTCTTCCTCAACACAATTATGCATCATTATCCTCTTAGTCTCATCGTCATCTAAAGCTCTTAGTATTGGAGCATTCATTTTTACTGCACCAACAGTCTCAGAATCCTCATCATGGACAACAAATAGGTTGACATTTAATGCCTTTAAATATTTTATGAGCGAAATCATAGTTGCCTTACCTGTAGCCTTTATAACTTGATAATTTTCTTTGATGGCTTTCTTAACTTCTATAGGCATAACATTTATAGTATGTTTAAATACAATATCTTCTGTATCTCCTTCAACTATTATTACTTTTTGAGCAAAGAAAACTCTTGCAACGTAATTATCGATTTTCTGAATCATTTTCACTCGCATGCGGTCGTCTTCCACTATCTCTTTAAAGGCATCGGTCAAATTAAATGCAGTAACAGAAACAAAATCATGTTCAATGTTTCTAAAGCTATTAAGTGTTTGACGATTCCCTTTAGATAAGTCTATCATATATGGAGAATGTGTTGTAGAAATAATTTGGTTGCTATTAGAGGCCAATTCATATATTATATCTCTCATCTTTTCCGCTGCATTAGGGTGCAAAAACAACTCAGGTTCTTCAAAGCCTATGATAATACCTCTAGATTGATTTTCTGCTTTCTGGTCTTCCCTCTGTTTATTGTAACGAAGAAGAGCAAACACTGTTGCCCTTATTAATCCTGTTCCTTGACGTTCAATAGGAGTTTTCACATTACTGGTAAGAGATGCTGAGAATCTTGCCTTTAGGTTTTCTGGTTTTGTCAGTTCTGTTTCAACATTAATTGAGGCCTTATGAAAAACTCCATCTACTACCTTATTTAATTCAGACATCAATTTTCCAAATTCAGTATTAGGATCTGTTGTGTCCATTTCTTTTTCTAACTCAGACAATGCCTCAACCGCTTTCTGATAATTTGGAGATGCTTCCCTTACTTGACTAAATAATATATCCAACAAATCATGTAGTGTACCAGATTTATCAGCAGCCATTTCATCACTTAAAACATCCGCCTTAATCTTCAAAAATCGTGGTAATTTTGAAAGCACATTACCTGCAATTCCTCCAGGATTTTCAAACCAGTCTTTTCCATCATTAACATTAAATGCCTCAGGACAAATACTTTCTAATTCTTTTTTCTGTGAAGCGTTAATTTTTTTAGTCAAATCACGACCAATAAAATAGGACGCATCCATCCCCTTATCAATTAGTGCCTGATAAGTTTGGCAATCATTATATTCATCCTTCAAAGTTATAGTATGCATTAAAATCTCACGATGTTGTTTTTCATCACTAGAAAGACGCACCCTATATTTAAAAGAATAGGTATCATTTTTTTCATTATATTTTAATCGCGAAGCATTAAAACCTCTTTGTTGTACAATCTCTTTAGATACATCAATAAATAACCCTTCTATAATAACATCTTCATGATAGTTAATTTCCTCATTTCCATCATCTGCAATATATCTAGATCTACAACTGTTATCCAATTTACACTTTTCAGATGTTAGAATTTCTATTGCATCCAATGTTGATGATTTACCAGAATTATTTGCCCCGACTAAAAAGGTTGCATCAGCAAAGTTTATTTCAACATTACTGAGTTTGCGAAAATTTCGAACATACAATTTGCTTAATTTCATATATTTGCTTACCCTATATATTTTTAATCATTTATGTTTCAACCGAATATCACCTATGACGAGATACTTTAGTTCTACAAATGTAGCATTAAGAAATATTTATTAGCCATTTTACTAGTGTTGATAGGCTGTATTCATTATATTTACTTCCAAAATGCAGTCTCCAAATATGGCATTCCGTCTCTGTTGCTCCGTAGCCATATCGTATGCCGAGAGCATATTGTCATAAATCTCATTCTTCATTTCTTTAACAATTTAAGTAAAGTGCGTATCGAATCGGCCTTTTTGCCGACCTTGATGTATTCCTCGAATATCCCGGCATCAATCTGCATAAAATCTTCCCTTTCCATCCGGATATCTTCCTCCAGATAAATCTCGGCATCTTTCAGATAACGCAAATTCACTTTTGGAGAATTAGCAATCAGA
>ULMC01006473.1_pt1 | contig 23011 bp, 20 predicted proteins | sample 1951541 | NCBI WGS metagenome assembly ULMC01 (sample SAMEA4835539, study PRJEB28245) | human gut metagenome | biome: gut microbiome; material: fecal sample | place: Denmark | collected 2008 | reverse complement strand
CGCACGACCGCGAATACATTATCGCAGCTTAAAACCGGCGAAAAGGCAAAGCTTCTCACTTATCTTGCGGTAAGGGAGGACGCGGTAGACTTGTTCGGATTTTATGATGCGGCAGAGCTTAACTGCTTCAAAATGCTGATCTCGGTGTCGGGAGTAGGTCCTAAAGCGGCGCTGTCGATCTTATCGGGTATGACACCGCAGTCTTTTGCGCTGTGCGTAGCGTCCGGCGACAGCAAGGCGCTGACAAACGCTCCGGGTATCGGCAAGAAGACCGCAGAGCGTATCGTCCTTGAACTTAAGGACAAGGTATCAAAGCAGGAAATAGCCGCAGGTGTAAGGGGCAGTGCAGTGCCGATAGTAGACGCACCTTCAAATTCATTTGCGGAGGCGATATCCGCACTTATGGTGCTCGGTTATACAAACAACGAAGCCACCTCGGCGCTCGGCGGACTTGACCCCGCAGCCCCTGCCGATGAGCTTATCAAGGCCGGACTTAAAAAACTTGCGAAGTTCTGATAATTGTCCGCGCATTAACTTTGAAGGGAAAGCGTATAAATGATTGAGAGAAACGATCTTTCACATATAGCCGATGACGAGGGAGCGCGCATTGTCGAGCCGCAGTTTTCAGTCGAGGATACCGATGTTGAGTTTTCCTTGCGTCCGAAAAAATTGAACGAATATATCGGTCAGGAAAAGGTAAAGGAAAATCTTCAGGTATATATAGAAGCGGCGCGCAGACGAAATGAGAGCCTTGACCATGTTTTGCTGTATGGTCCTCCGGGACTCGGTAAAACAACGCTTGCGGGGATTATCGCAAATGAGATGGGCGTTAATTTCAAGGTGACATCAGGTCCCGCTATCGAAAAGCCGGGCGAGCTTGCGGCACTGCTTACAGGTCTTCAGACAGGCGATGTACTGTTCGTAGACGAGATACACCGACTTTCAAGACAGGTCGAGGAAATACTATATCCTGCGCTTGAGGACTGCGTACTTGATATAATGATAGGGAAAGGTCCGTCTGCACAGTCGATAAGGGTCGATCTGAACAGGTTTACGCTTATCGGCGCTACAACAAGGGCAGGACAGCTCACAGGTCCTCTGCGTGACAGATTTGGTGTAATAATGCGTCTTGAAATGTATACTCCCGAGGAGCTTTGCAATATTGTAATGCGCTCATCGGTGATACTTTCGATACCGTGCGAAAGAAGCGGCGCTATGGAGATAGCAAAGCGTTCAAGAGGAACGCCGCGTATCGCAAACCGCCTTTTAAAGCGTGTCCGCGACTTTGCCGAAGTTATGGGTGACGGAAAGATCACAAAGGAAATGGCAGATATCGCGCTCAACAGACTGGAGATCGACAAGCTCGGTCTTGACAGCCTTGATAAGCGCTTCCTCACTATGATAATAAACGGCTATAACGGAGGTCCTGTAGGACTGGAAACACTTGCGTCTGCGCTCGGCGAAGAGTCGGTGACGCTTGAGGACGTATGCGAACCGTATCTTATGCAGCTCGGATTTATTTCAAGAACTCCGCGGGGCAGATGCGCGACCGAGCTTGCGTATAAGCATCTCGGACTTGTGCGTGACGGTCAGCAAAGACTTGACTGACTTCAATAAAGTTGTGTTGTGTTTGGAAAAAGAAGAAAGGTATTTTAAGCATTATGGGCAGATTATTCGGAACTGACGGTGCAAGAGGTGTAGCTATAACTGAGCTTACCTGCGAGCTTGCCATGAACATAGGCAGAGCCGCAGCCATTGTACTGACAAAGCAGAAAACACATAAAGGAAAAGCAAGGATACTTATAGGAAAGGATACCAGAATTTCATCGGATATCCTTGAATCGGCGCTCATCGCGGGCATAACCTCTGTAGGTGCCGATGTTGAGCTTCTCGGTGTTGTACCTACTCCCGCTGTTGCTTATCTTGTAAGATATTACGAGGCTGATGCGGGCGTTATGATTTCCGCATCGCACAACAGTGTTGAGTACAACGGCATAAAGCTGTTCTCGTCAACGGGATTCAAGCTCCCTGATGACGTGGAAAACGAGATAGAAGCACTGATACTTGATACTCCCGAAAAGATGGAGCTTGTTGACGGCTCTGATGTCGGCAGAATAAGAACAATGTACGGCGCTGTAAGCGAGTACAACGAGCATATTCAGTCGACTGTCGGCGGAAAGTTTCAGGGGCTTCTCGTTGCAATAGACTGTGCAAACGGCAGTGCCAGTGCAACAGCCGAATCTCTGTTCTATAAGTTCGGTGCTGAATATGTGTATATAAACAACGAGCCTGACGGTCTTAACATAAACGATAACTGTGGTTCTACCCATATGGAACAGCTTGTCGAGCTTGTTAAAAAGCGTGGTTGTGATGTCGGATTTGCTTTTGACGGCGATGCGGACAGATGCCTTGCCGTTGACGAAAGAGGCAATATAATAGACGGTGACAAGCTTATTGCTATCCTTTCGCGCTATATGAAGGAAATGGGTAAGCTTAAAAACAACGCGGCGGTAGTCACCGTTATGAGCAATCTCGGATTTCACCGTTTTATGAACGAAAATAAGATCGATACCGTGTGCACTAAGGTCGGCGACCGCTATGTGCTTGAAGAAATGCTTAACAGTGGGTATAATATCGGTGGTGAGCAATCGGGACATATTATATTCCTTGACCATGCAACCACAGGCGACGGACAGCTGACAGCGGCGCAGACCCTTGAACTTCTGTCGAAATGCAAGCGTCCGCTGTCACAGCTTGTAAAGGATATACCCGACTTCCCGCAACTGCTTGTCAACGTAAAGATCACCGAGGACAAAAAGGGACTATGGGACAAGACACAGAAGATAACCGATATTATCGCACAGGCTGAACAGGCTATGGGTGAAAACGGCAGGATACTCGTCAGAGAAAGCGGAACAGAACCGCTTGTAAGAGTTATGATAGAGGGCAAAGACGAAAAGGAAGTGCATCACTGGACAAATCTTATCGCAGACACGATAAAAGAGTGTCTGTGCTGATGTAAAAGGAGTTTGTAAATGGCAAAGATAGAAGCAGAGCTGTACGGCAATTTCGATATTATACTTATGGATCTTCACAACACTGTAATTAGAGGGAGTTCCAGTGCATCTCTTGAAGAAAGCTCTGATATTGTAGTCGGAAGTACACGTTGCGCAGTCCGTGCATATGAACGTTACAGCTGTCTTGGAAGCGGCAGAGTAAGTATGAACGTCACACTGTTCCAGACGGAAGGCAGAATATTCGTTTCGGTAACTTCAACGGGCGGAAGTCAGGCTCTGTTCTTCAAGATAAATACGATCGGAGAGAAATCGTTTCTCAACACGATACGACCGACGGTAGACAGTTACAGGATAAGGTGAACTAATTTGAGAAAATCACAGGATTGGCAGGACTACAGACTGATAGATGCATCAGACGGACAGCGCCTTGAAAAGTGGGGCGGTATAACGCTTGTGCGACCCGACCCGCAGATAATATGGAAAAATCCGAACCCATCACCGCTGTGGAACAAGGCGGACGCGGTATATCACCGTTCATCGAGCGGCGGAGGTAAATGGGAGTACAAAAAACAGCTCCCCGAAAGCTGGAATATTAGCTACAAAGGTCTTACCTTTATGGTAAAGCCCACAGGTTTTAAGCACACTGGGATATTCCCCGAGCAGGCGGTCAACTGGGATTTATGCTCAGAGCTTATAAAGAACGCCGGCAGGGAAATAAACGTGCTTAATATGTTCGCCTATACCGGCGGCGCAACGCTCGCCTGTGCAAAGGCAGGCGCTAAGGTGTGTCACCTTGACGCGGTAAAGGGCATGGTAGACTGGGGCAGGACAAACGCAAAGCTCAGTGGTCTTTCAGACAAACCTATAAGATGGATTGTAGATGATGCGGTAAAATTTCTCGGCAGGGAGATAAGGCGCGGAAACCGCTATGACGGCATCATACTCGACCCACCAAGCTACGGCAGAGGAACAAACGGAGAGATGTGGAAGCTCGAGGACAGTATCTGCGACCTTATGAATATGTGCACCGAGGTGTTGACCGAAAAGCCGCTGTTCATAGTGCTCAACAGCTACACGACCGGTCTTTCGTCATCGGTAATGACTTACCTTTTACAGATGACGGTAGGCAGAAAATATAAGATAAGAGTAGACTCACAGGAGATAGGACTTCCTGTTGAACAGACGGGACTTACAGTTCCCGCAGGAAACACCGCGGTCGTATATTTCGATTAAGCCGCGGTAAAGGAGAACGGATTGGAAGATAAAGAGATAATAAAAACCGAAGACCTTACATTCGACTATACCGTGTTTGACGAGAACGGCGAGGAAACAGGCAAGAACCGCATTCTTACCGACATTGACCTTTCGATAGAAAAGGGTAGCTTCGTAGCTGTGCTGGGACATAACGGAAGCGGCAAGTCAACGCTTGCAAAGCACTTTAACGGCATATTGCTCCCGACCTCGGGCAAGGTGCTTGTAGATGGGATAGACACCACAGACGAGAGCAGGATATACGATATTCGTCAGACAGTCGGAATGGTGTTCCAGAACCCGGATAACCAGATAGTAGCGACTATAGTCGAGGAAGATGTTGCGTTTGCGCTTGAAAACCTCGGTGTTCCCCCCGATGAAATACGCAGACGGGTAGATGAGGCGCTTAAGACCGTGGATATGTACGAGTACAGAAGTCACGCACCGCATCAGCTTTCGGGCGGTCAGAAGCAGAGAGTTGCGATAGCAGGCATAATCGCAATGCGACCGCGCTGTATAGTAATGGACGAACCCACGGCGATGCTCGACCCGAAGGGCAGAAAAGAGATAATGTCGACCATAAAGATGCTCAATAAGGAGCACGGTATAACTGTCGTACTGATAACTCACTATATGGAGGAGGCGGCAAAGGCAGACCGCGTGGTCGTAATTGACAAGGGCGAGATTTTGCTTGACGATGTTCCGAAGAAAATATTTTCTCAGGTTGAGCTTTTGAAGTCGGTCGGACTTGATGTTCCGCAGGCGACAGAGCTTATGTATGAGCTGAAAAAAAGCGGGATAGATGTACCCGATGATGTAATAGATGAAGATGAGTGTGCAGAGGTTCTGTACAATATTCTTAAAAATAAGGAATAATAAATGAATGTGATAGAACTGAAAGGGCTTACTTATAAGTATAGTGTGGGCACTCCGTTTGAGTCGACCGCTGTTGATAATGTAAACCTTACTATAGAAAAGGGCGAATTTTGCGGAATAATAGGTCACACCGGAAGCGGGAAATCAACGCTTATTCAGCACCTTAACGGTCTTGTAAAGCCGACATCCGGCGAGGTGCTCATAGATGGACAGAACATATGGGACAAGGGTGTTGACATACGCTCAATAAGATTTAAGGTCGGTCTTGTGTTCCAGTATTCCGAGTATCAGCTGTTTGAAGAAACAGTATACAAGGATATAGCATACGGACCTAAGAATATGGGCTGTGACGAAGCCGAGGTTGACCGCAGAGTGCGCGAGGCTGCAGAAAATATGGGTATCCGCGAGGAGCTTCTTGAACGTTCGCCGTTTGACCTTTCGGGCGGACAGAAACGCCGCGTAGCGCTTGCGGGCGTTATCGCAATGGACCCTGAGATACTGATACTTGACGAGCCCGCCGCAGGACTTGATCCGATAGGCAGAGAAAAGGTGCTCGGTAAGATAAGCGATTATCATAAGAAATACGGCAAGACGATACTGCTTGTATCCCACTCTATGGAGGATATAGTAAAGTATGCCGATAAGGTTCTTGTAATGAACAAGGGCAGACTCTTCTGCCATGAGGATACGGACAGCGTATTTGCAAGGCAGGACGAGATTATAAAGATAGGTCTTGATGTTCCTCAGATCACAAAGATCATGATGAAGCTGAGAGATAAAGGTGTAGACTTAGGAAAAGATATATATACTGTTGAACGTGCAAAAGAGAGAATAATGCAGTATATGGACAAAGGAACGATATGCTGAAGGATATTACAATAGGACAGTTTTTCCCGGGCAATTCAATAATCCACAGACTTGACAGCCGCTTCAAGATAGTGCTTGATATAGCCTATGTTGTTATGCTGTTTATGGCGGGGAATTATTGTTCGCTTATAACGGCGGGACTGTTCATGCTGATAATTTATATGATGTCAGGGATAAGCTTCAAGCTGATATTCAAGAGCTTGAAGCCTATTATGCCGATCATACTGTTCACCTGTATACTTAATCTGTTTTTTATACACGGCGAGGGTGATCCGCTCGTACAGCTCGGATTTATAACAATATATATGGAGGGTATCAATACCTCCGTGTTTATGACGGTAAGAATTGTATTCCTTATAGTCGGAATGTCGCTTCTTACCTATACGACATCACCCATAGCGCTGACAGATGCAATAGAAAGACTGTTGTCGCCGCTCAAGAAACTGCATTTTCCGGTGCATGAGCTTGCTATGATGATGACGATAGCTTTAAGATTTATCCCTACTCTTATCGAGGAAACCGACAAGATAATGTCGGCACAGAAGGCGAGAGGTGCGAGCCTTGATACAGGCGGACTTGTAAAGAAAGCCAAGGCGCTTATACCGGTGCTCATACCATTGTTTGTATCAGCATTCAAGCGCGCAAACGAGCTTGCACTGGCTATGGAGTGCCGTTGCTACAGAGGCGGCGAGGGCAGGACTCGAATGAAACAACTCAAGTTCGGTGCAAGGGATATTGTTGCTACGGGTATAATGGCAGCAATGATCATATTGACCGTTCTTATGAACATTTATGTTCCCGTCCCCGGAATGTAAGGTGAGTTATGCGCAATCTTAAAGTAACTATGGCATATAACGGCACGGCGTATCACGGATATCAGCGGCAGAACAACGCAAACAGCATACAGCAGACGGTAGAAGAGGTGTTGTCAAAGCTGCTCGGAGAGGATATCACGATAAACGGCTGTTCACGGACAGACACGGGTGTGCACGCAAGAGCTTTTGTGTTCAATGTGAAGACTGCTTGCCCTATTCCCTGTGATGGCTTTATAAAGGGCGGGAACGCAATGCTCCCGCAGGATATTGCTTTTCTTTCGTGTGAAGAAGTGTCTGACAGCTTCCACGCAAGGTTTGACAGTAAGGGAAAGGAGTATATCTACAGGATATATACAGGTGTTGTCAGGGACGTATTTACGTCGGATATGGCGCTTCATTATCCGTATAATCCCGATATTGAAAAAATGCGAAGCGCGGCGCGGCTTATAGTCGGTGAGCACGACTTTGCTTCATTCTGCAAGGCGGAAGCAAAGGAGCACCTGCTGACTACTGTCAGAACAGTGTATTCGATAGATGTTGAGCAAAGCGGTGACTTTGTGGAAATTCAAGTTCGCGGCAACGGTTTTCTTCACAATATGGTGAGGATAATTGTAGGAACACTTATATATATCAGCGAGGGCAAGCGTACCGAGCAGGATATAATAAATGCGCTCACAAAGCCCGACAGGGAGTTTGCCGGCAAGACTGTACCCGCTTGCGGACTGTATCTCAACAAGGTGTTCTACTAAAAGATGTATAAATGAAAGAGGGGTAAATATGAAAGTACCCGATAAAAATCCTCTTGAACAGCAAAACAACGACATAAACGATGTTACGCTGTATCGCAAAAAAAAGAAGAAAGCAAAGCTGACAAGAAACTTTATCATATTGCTTGTAGTTGTTGCTGCTGCTGTACCGATATGGATATACCGTGACACGATATTTGAGCCGTTGCGCGGTATCGCTTCTAAAATTCAGACGACGACTACCGATACCGCAGGCTATCCGATAAGTCTTACCGGAAGGTCTGACTACAGCTTTTGTGCGATGAATGACAGCTTTGCACTGCTGAGTGATACCTACCTCTATTCCTATAACGAGAACGGCGGACAGAATTTTGCTTTACAGCACGGCTATGTTCACCCTATGGCAGTGTCGAACTCAAAGCGCGTGGTTATCTACGATAAGGGCGGACATGATTTTTCGCTGTTCAATAAGACAAGTCAGATCTATAAGGAAACTGTCGAGGACGAGGTTATAGTATCCGTATTTCTGAGCAACTCTGAGCATACTGCGGTCGTAACAACAGGCGGCAGATACTCAAATGTAATATACGTCTATGACGGAAGCGGAAAGTGGCTTTACACACAGCGCTTTATTGATGACAATGTAATGCAGGCTGTATTCTCCGATGACAACAGGTATCTCTATGTGACGAGGGTAACATCCGATAACGGTAATATTGTCACGAAGCTCTCAAAGTATGATATCAGCGGTGACGGCACTGAGTTGTGGTCGCAGTCGATGGGTGACTGTGTATCACTTTCGCTGGAACTTATCGGAAACGTGCTTACTGTAACCGGTGACAATATGGCGGCTACATACAGCGCCGACAGCGGTGAACTTATCGGAAACTACAGCTATCCGGGAACGGTCGAGAACTTTGACGCATCATCATCTCTTAAAGCGTTTGTGTTTGATGACTTCACTGATGATGGCAAAAAAACGGTTATTCTCAATGACAAGTGTGAAGTGACAGCCTCCATTGCGGTTTCAGCCGATGTAAAACAGATAAAAGTCAGCGGTGATACTGTTTTTATTATGACCGAATCAGATATAACTCAATATAATTTATCTCTTGAATCGGAAAAAAAGACACTGCTTACAGACAGCTATTCCGACTTTATAACAGTCGGCGGGTCGATACTGCTTATGGGCTATGATGCGGTTGACAGTATAAGTATGTAACTGCAAATCGGAAAGGAAGGTATTTAATGGGAACAGATTTTTTTTGGTTTTATGATGTAATACTTGCGGCAATACTTATAGGTATGCTGTTTGTCGGTGCAAAAAAAGGCTTTGTGCGTATGGTGTTGAGCCTGGCGGCTTTTGTGGCATCATTTGTGGTTGCGCTGCTTATAAGTGACGGCGTTTCAACATGGGTATATGACAGCTTTATCAGTCAGCCGCTCGAGCAGAGCATATCTGCATCTATCAACGATACACTCGGTGAAAATGTTGTAACTCAGCTCGGAAAGATAGATATGGATAAGGCTAAGATAAACGGCAAGAGCCTTGACAGTCTTGACCTGAAACCTGACAAAGCGGGTAAGGTGACTGTAAATCTAAACAATGTGAACCTCAGCAACACCGGTATAAGCAAGGTAGACCTGACATCATTCGGTATTGATAAGTCAGTCGATTATTCTAAGATAAATCTTGGTTCGGTACAGCTGTACGAGAGTGATATAGACAAGTACGGACTTGAAAATATGCTTCTGACTGAAGTGCTTTCACAGAACTTAAAAAACAGTGATGTAGCAGAAAGCGTAAACGATATAATTGCTCAGGTGAGTGAGGCAGTTCCTGCACTCGGTCTTGAAGGTAAGACGATCGATGATATTGACAGCGGACTTGTGAACAACGTTGTAGTGAGCGTTGTCGAATCGTCGGGCAATCCCGGTAAGGCAATTCTTGACAATGTGGCGAAGCCCGTGATACTTGTGCCGCTGAGAACAGTGATATTTGTGATACTGTTCTTCCTCGTATTCATAATCCTGTCAATTATAATAAAGGCAACATCGGTAGTAAACAAGCTCCCCGTGATCGGTAAGCTTAATTCCCTTCTCGGTGGTGTGCTCGGACTTGTACAGGGTCTTGTAATAGTGTTTATCGTTGTGATAATCGCGCATATGGCGGTTGCGATAAGTAATAATACGCTTATATTCTTAAACGAAATGACAATAAACAAGTCGTATGCATTCAGCTGGGTATATAACTTCTCATTCCTCGATTTCCTTAACTAAATACTCAGTTAACAAAAGAGAAATATAATTATAAGTATGTGGTTAAAACAGCTTATACTACAGACAAAAGAACCTAAAGAAAGGTTGGATATAAATGCTTTGTTCAAGATGTAAAAAAAGACAGGCAGTTGTATTTATCTCGACGATACAGGGCAACGAAAAGCGCGATGAGGGACTTTGCCTTATCTGCGCAAAGGAACTGGGCGTTCCGCAGGTAAATGACTACCTTGAAAAAATGGGGATAAGCGATGAGGATCTCGAAGAAAGCTACAAGATGCTTTTCGGCGAGGGCGATCCCGACAGCGAAGAAAACGATGAAGATTTCACACCCGGCGGAGCAGGCACTATGATGCCGTTCTTCCAGCGTTTTGCCGCAAATAAGGACGGAAAGTCCGAAAGCGAAAAGCAGGAGGTCAAGGACGATAAGAAGCACAATAAGAAAAAAGAGGAGAAGAAGAGAAAATTTCTCGATGCTTACTGCACTAACCTTACCGCCAAAGCCAAAAAGGGCGAGATTGACCGCATAGTAGGCAGAGAGAAAGAGATATATCGTGTTATGCAGATACTCTCCCGCCGTACAAAGAATAACCCTTGTATCATCGGTGAACCCGGTGTAGGTAAGACCGCAATTGCGGAGGGTATCGCGCAGAAGCTTGCAAGCGGAGATGTGCCGTTCAGACTTCAGGGCAAGGAGCTGTATATGCTCGACCTTACCGCGCTTGTTGCCGGTACACAGTTCAGAGGTCAGTTTGAAAGCCGTGTAAAGGCGCTTATCGAGGAGATAAAGAATGCCGGAAACATAATCCTCTTTATTGATGAGGTTCATAACCTTGTCGGAACAGGTGACTCAGAAGGCACTATGAACGCCGCAAATATCTTAAAGCCTGCCCTTTCAAGAGGCGAGGTTCAGGTGATCGGTGCGACTACATTCAACGAGTACAGAAAGTATATCGAAAAGGACTCAGCGCTTGAAAGACGTTTCCAGCCCGTTACTGCAAACGAGCCGTCAATTGAGGATACAATAGAGCTTCTCAAGGGTATCAAGGAATATTATGAAGAATATCACAAGCTGTATGTGAGCGATGATATATTAAAGAGCTGTGCAGTGCTCAGTGAACGATATATTACTGACAGATATCTGCCTGACAAGGCGATAGACCTGCTTGACGAAGCCGCAGCTTGCGCAAGTATAAACAGCAAGGAGCTTACGGAATACGAACAGCTCAAGAAGAAAAACAAGGCGCTTGAGGTCGAAGAAAACGACCTTTCCGCCGAAACCGAGAATAAGAACTATCAGCGTATAGCAGAAATAAAGACAGAGCTTGCAAAGAACTCTGCTCGTATTGAAGAGCTTGAGCCCATGATAAAAGAGGTTCATGTTACCGAGAATGATGTCTGCAAGGTGATTGAGCTGTGGACGGGTATCCCCGCAAGCAAGCTTCTTGAAACCGAGTTCAAGCGTATAGCAAACCTTGAAAGCGTACTCAAGTCAAAGGTGGTCGGTCAGGACGAAGCCTGCGAGCTTGTTGCTGCCGCTATAAAGAGGACAAGAGTACAGCTGTCTGCACGCCGCAGACCTGCATCGTTCATATTCGTAGGACCTACAGGTGTCGGTAAGACCGAGCTTGTAAAGGTGCTTGCAAACGAGCTGTTCAACACGGTTGACCCGCTGATAAGACTTGATATGTCCGAGTTTATGGAAAAGCACAGCGTATCAAGAATTATCGGTTCGCCGCCGGGATATGTTGGATATGATGAAGCGGGACAGCTTACCGAAAAGGTACGCAGAAAGCCCTATTCGGTGATCCTCTTTGATGAGATCGAAAAGGCTCACCCCGATGTTATGAACATACTATTACAGATCCTTGATGAGGGTAAGGTAAACGATGCCCACGGCAGAACGGTAAGCTTTGAAAATACCGTTATCGCAATGACCTCAAACGCGGGTTCATCATTCAACACAAGCGGACTTGGCTTTGCAAAGAGCGAAGAGGATATCTCAAAGGATAAGGCTATGAAGGCTCTCGGCGAGTTTTTACGCCCCGAGTTCTTAAGCCGTGTTGATGAGGTAGTTGTGTTCAAACCGTTATCGCTTGAAGCGTATAATGGTATAGCTCACCTTATGATAGGTGAGATGAAAGAGCCGCTTCTTGAAAAGAACATCATGCTTAACGTGACCGATGCGGCATATGATCTTGTTGCAAAGAAAGCGTCGGGCGGTAAGTTCGGCGGCAGAGATGTCCGCAGAATAGTCCGCAAGGATATTGAGGACAAGGTAGCTAATATCATTGTTGACGCTGACGGCAACGTTTCACAGATAAATGTTGACGCAGACGGTGACGAAATAAAGGTTACAGGCAAATAATACTGCGGAGCATTGCATAATGCAGTGCTCCGTTTTTGCTTAAACGAAAGGAATCAGATTTATGGCAGTGGTTATTACGGGCGGCACAGGAGCTATCGGCAGTGCGATGGCACGCGAGTTTGCAATAACAAATGATGTTGCGATAATTTACAAAAACTCCGATGAAAAAGCGATACAGCTCGAAAAGCAGACAGGCTGTAAGGCATATAAAGCGGACGTATCCTCTGTATCCGAGATATCGGCGGCGGTACGACAGATAATATCTGACTTCGGAAAGATAAATGTTCTTATAAATAATGCCGGCATATCGCAGATAAAGCTCCTCTGCGATGTGACTGAGCTTGACTGGTACAATATGGTCGATGTTCATCTGACGGGCGCTTTCAATATGACCAAGGCAGTACTCCCCGATATGATAAAGCATAAACGGGGAAGTATCATCAATATTTCGTCTGTTTGGGGGGTATACGGAGCGTCCTGCGAAGTGCCGTACTCAACGGTTAAGGCAGGGCTTATCGGCTTTACAAAGTCGTTGTCGAAGGAGGTCGCACCTAGCGGTATAACTGTAAACTGTATTGCTCCGGGAGTGATAGACAGCCCTATGAATAACGCTCATTTGTCACCCGATGAGATGAATGAACTTATTGCCGAAACCCCTCTCGGTAGGCTCGGCACACCCGAGGATGTCGCAAAAGCCGCAGTGTACCTTGCATCGGCGGGCTTTGTCACAGGTCAGGTGCTCGGAGTAGACGGAGGGTTTTATTGAGTTTGCCGGCAAAGAGCCATATAATAAGCAAAATGAGTATCGATATGATGCTCATTTTTGTTTGTATTAAAAAGAGCGGCTTAAAGTCGAATTGCATAAAAGCAGATCGCTCTCCTTATCTTACTTCCACTTGACACAAATTTCACTATAGGATATAATAAATATACATTAAATGTAATTGGAAACAACTGCTATATCTGTGCTGATTGAATGCAATGATGAAACATATGGTCATTTTCGCGGAAAGATTTTATAATGTTTTGCATTGGCAGACAGCTCTGAAAGGTGCGTCACCGTGTCGCACCTTAAATCAGCCGCAGAAAAAAGAAAGCCCGCCCAAAATGCTGTAATCGTGTAAAAGTTGGCAGAAAGCAACAAAAAGTGATACTATACTTTGTCAATGTTTTTGTCGCTGTCGGCTGGACTTTTTGCCGTAAGTGTGTTACAATATACTTGAGGAAATAGTACCGTACCGAATCGAAAGGAGAGGCACAAATGGCAAGAAATATAGTAAAGGCAAAGCTGGATATAATATTCAAGAAGTTGTTTACGGACGAGGGAAATCAGCATTTACTACAGGCTTACTTATCGGATACGCTCGGCATACCGTATGATTCGATAGAAAACCTCGTTGTACTCAATTCCGAGATAATGCCGGACAGCATAACCGAGAAATACAGCCGTATGGATATTCGTATGAAAGCCAATGGCAGACTGATAAACGTTGAAATGCAGATAAAGGACGAGGGCAATTACAAGGACCGTTCGCTCTACTACCTGTCTAAGCTGTACAGCGGTCAGCTTAAAAGCGGAGATGTGTACGGCTCGCTGAACCAGTGCATTTCGATAAATATCATCAACTTCAATCTCTTTGACTGCGAAGAATATCATTCATCGTTCTCAATGAGGGAGGACAGCAGAAACGAACAGCTTACAGACAAGTTTACAGCTCATTACTTCGAGCTGAAGAAAATAGGCAAGAATATCGACAAGAACAACAAGCAGGAGCTATGGCTCAGACTTATAAATGCAGAAACGGAGGATGAACTTGATATGTTACAGCAGACAGGCGTAAAGCAGATACAGGACGCAGTAGTTGTACTGCATAAGATGAGTGCGGACGAAAAGACAAGAGAGCTTGCCGAAATGCGTGAAAAGGCTCTGCATATCGAAGCAACCGAAAAGGCACACGCAAGAGCCGAGGGCGAAGCAATCGGACTTAAGGAAGGCGAAAGAAGAAAAGAAGCTGAAATCCTCGCCAAGATGAGAAAGAGCGGACTTTCAGAAGAACAGATAAAAGCTATCTTAAACAGTTAAGATCAATCTACCAATCCCACAAAGGAGGACCCCAAAATGAAACGTAAACGTACCCACACCATACTCGCAACAATAACCCTCATCAGCGTAATACTGACCAGTGCTTGCACGGCAGGCAGTGCGAACAGCAATACCGCAACGTCCTCTGCACCCGAAACGGCAGTTACCACAACTACCGCTCCGGCAGTAACGGGAACAGTGATGGATAGGATTGACGAGCCGAAAGCAGAAACAACTACTGCTCAGACCACAGCTATCACAGCAGTGACCACCACAAAGCCACAGGAAACAAAAAAGGCTGAAACTACCACTACCACCACAAAAGCGGTAACAACGGCAAAGCCAAAGCCGGCAACGACAACAACCGCCGCTACAACAAAGCCTGCACCTGAATGGACAGAAACAAAGGCAAGCGGTACTAAGTACGTCAACACCGACTGCTACAGCCGTAGAAAAGCCGTACTCGGTGCAGAAACCGTCAAGCTGTACAGCGTGAACGACAAGGTGACAGTGACAGCCAAGACCGATACAGGCTACTTCAAACTTTCTGACGGTAGCTTTATACACGGTGACTATCTGAGCGACAGTAAAATAGCTCAAACTACAGCAACGACTACTACAAAAAAAGTCGAAACGACTAAGCCTTCGGCTACCACCACAAAGAAGCAGGAAAGCAAGCCAAAATCCATATATGAGTATCCGTTCGACCTTGAAGCAATTAAACAGGTTATAGTCGATGACGCTGTAAACAATTACGGATTAAAAAATCTTGATGATCCCAGTTGGGTGCCTGAAGGTAGTACTTGGAACGTCCCTCTCGTTATCTCTTACGATATGCACCCTAATGTAATAAAGAGAAATGTTGAAGATGAAGCAGGTGCTAATTTCAGAGTCGCACAAATGAAAAAAGGCGATTACTTCAAAATCTACATTCGTGATATATCCGAAGATATGGATATACGAGATGAAAACGGAAAGCTGACAAAAGCATACGCTATATACTTCTTAAGAGGTTGAACAGCAGACTCGGTTTATGTTGATTAGTTGTTTCCTTTTGAACATATGACAATTTAATATACTTTAAGAGCTTTGAAAAATCAAGGCTCTTTTTCTTTTTCTGAAAGTAAAAATCCAAAGCAGTCCGTACCAGTAGGACTGCTTTTTTATATATACAAATACAAACCAAGAAAGGACAAAGGTTATGTTTAAAAACAAATTCAAAAAGCTGGCAGGCTTGCTCCTTGTGGCTGTAATGACATTAGCCGTTCTTCCCATTCAGACGCTTGCGTCAGAATGGGGCAAAGGTGACACTGTATACGCCGCAATGCTCGGTGACTATGTCGGCTCGGACGGAAAGACTTACGGCGATAAGCGTAATTACACATTTATGTATTACAAGTCTGACGGTAGCGAAGGCACATCAACTCGTTATGCTTCAACTCACGCAAAACTCGGCATAAGTAAGAACGGTATAACACAGCAGGCTATCTGTATCGAAGCAGGCGTTGCTTACAACACCGGAAGCTCTTATGTCGGCGAGGATAACAGCAATACATATTTAAGAAACCTTCCTCGTGATGTACAGCAGTCGCTTAAATATGCTCTCCTCTGCGGCTTTAACAGCGACACCAAAAGCTCACCCGTAAGCGGTACTAACCTTGACGATTTTTCGTTCGCAACGCAAATAATCGTATGGGAAATACAGCAGCAGTTAAGGACAGGATATAGCAAGGGAGATCTCTCTGCGAATAAGTGGGGCACTCCTGCAAAGGTGTACTATGAACAGCTTCAAGGCAGACCAGCCGAAAAGTGCTAAGCTGAAAAAGGTAAAATCACAGAAAGAGCTTGAACAGATTAACAAAGAGATTGATTTAAGCGGTTACAAATATTCTGACCTTGCGAAAGACAAAGAATTCCGGGACGATAAATCGTATGATATGAGCAAATACAGTCAGAGTACGGTACAGCTTATAAACACACTCGTTAAGCCCGAAATGCCGACATACGACTATGACGAGGAAACCGTAACAATTGACGGTGTAAAGGCAAAAAAGCAGATACTTACTGTGCATAAGGACAGCAAAACTCAGATAGTGGAGTACACCTGTTACGGCGAAGGTGACATATATCTTCCGAGATTGCTTGCATTATATCAGGCGGAAACATTCAGCCGTTTTGAAGATATGGCAGAAAGTGACGCAAGCGGACTTGACAACGATATAGCAAGTGCTATCGAGAACGTAAGCTCAGACGAAAGCGGCGGTGCAACGGCAGATGGTTTTGACGTTGCGTGTCTTAACGTGTTCCAGGCACAGGAGATAGGACAGATATTCGAGAGAGCGGCTCTTGAGGGTAAATTTTCCGCAAAAGTCAATACGGAAAAGAACGATACTACAGAAAAACTGTCAATAACGGTAAAAACACCGTCGGAAGATGACTGGTACGAAATGTTCAATGTGGACGAGAAGTACAGGGATTACACCAAAGAAAATACGCAGATAATCGAGCGTATCTTATCCGACGCACAGATAAATGATTTGTACATATCGGTAGACAGTACAGCTCAACGTGCATTGTTCGTGTACTTTCAAGGCTTTTTCAATCTCCCGGTCGAAGCCGATGATTTAAAGGAAAATACAAACGGTATCCTTACAACGCTGAATGACTTTGAAACAATACACAGCCGTGGCACAAGCACGATAGGAAAAGCATACGAATCGGGTATAACACTGTATCTGAATGATGAGGATACTGAGGTCAGAGCGGAGATACTTCCCGATGTAGGCGAGTGCATACAAGATGTGTATATCTATGACGTTTATGACGCAGAAAAACGCAAGGTAGTAAAAGATAAGCCAAATTATACGTACAACTGCTCGGCGGTACAGCTTGCGTACATAATTGATACGGACGTGTTTGCAGAGGAATACGGCTTTGATTTTCCGACTATCGTAACAACCACAGGTACGGAGATAAAGCACGATGCCTGGATAATGATAGTGCAGGGCGAACTGCTGCTAAAGAAATTGCAGGTAAGCTCAGAAGTATGGGATACATTAACATCTATGAACGTTATCCCAATGAAAAAGATTATAACGATGAGCTTAAAAAGATTAAATCAATTATAAACGAACAGGCAGAAGAAAACGAACAGTAAAATTTAATAAAGGAGGATAACCCAATGCAGAACAGCAAAAGCTACTTTGTATTGCCTAATACAGCATTCGGTTTATCCTCCGAAGAATTTTCTGTGCTTGCTTATCTGCTGTCAATTCCAACGGCAAAAAAGCGTGTCAGACAGCAGACCATAGCAGAGAAGTGCAATATAGGCAGTCGCAATACTGTAACAAAAGCCATAAACAGCCTGCTTGCAAAAGGATATATATTTACAAAAATCCGTACCAGGCGTGTGAACTACTGGTATGGCACAAATATCTATTATCTTAACGAGGACGCAGTATGTGATTTTTCAAAAGGATACACACTGATACAGAGATCCGTATTTGAATACAGCTTATCTTCAGCACAGCTGAAGGTATATGCTTTCATTGCAAAGTCAATCAACTCAAAGCTCGGCTACTGCTGGAACAGCTATACCGATATATCCAAAGGCACAGGTATGTCCCGTAGCACTGTAATTGCTCTAATACATCAGTTAGAATACAGAGGACTTATAAGCAAAATCAGAAAAATGAGATACGGCTGTCCTAAAGTTTATGCCGACAATGTTTACTGCATAAAACTGAAAAGAAAAAAGCGGATAAAAAAAGAAGTACAGCCCCGCAAAGACTGTACCTCTCAAAAATCCAATGTAAATTATAACTTACAGCTTGATAATAACACAGAGCTTGCATTTTGTCAAGTCCTGCTGAGCGATTTTTTTCAAACGAGGGGTAGTCCGAAATATGAGCATCTATATATTACCCAGCAAGTTCGCCACAGAAAAAGAAAAGTAAGTAAATTAAATTTACTATATAGCAGTATATATAGGATACTTAGGACCGTTTACGCTCATTTTTCTTCAAAAAAGTCCTGCGGAAAACGAATAATGAGTAAAAATAAGGCTCCGCCTTGATATTTGATGTTTTCGACTTTTCTTTTCTGCGGCTAATAGTGCCGGTGCGACACCGTGACGCACTTGCAACATAATTAAAAATATGTTAGAATGAAGAAAATATGTTATGATACGGATTGGAGGTGTCTGTAATGATTGAAAACATAGAAAATGAAAAAGAATGTTGTGGATCGTGTGATTTTTGTATGTTTGATAATAACGGAAACGCAGTATGTGCTGATGACAATTCAAAACATAAATACGGTGACATTATTTCTGAGAATGATGAAATATGCGAAAACTATCAGTTACGATTTGGCATAATGTAACGGAAACGCCCTCTGTCAGAGCAACAGCTCCGGCAGAGGGCGTTTTTTATTTCTCCTCGAAATAGCTTTCAGAAAAAAGAAGTCTGAAAGCGTTTTGTATATGTTTTGCACAATATAGCTACTAAAAATTCAGCGTTTTTACTATATTTTTTTGTGCAAACACCGTTGACAAAATTGTCAAAACACGGTATAATAATCATTAAGGAGTGATATATAAAAAACACTCCGCAGGAGTAGGGCTTTGCAGAGCCGTTACTCTTTTCCTCAGACGATGTCTCAACCATCTACTGATATAGCGAAGTGGCTTCATCTGTGTCCTATAAGTATTATAGCACAGATTAAATACATTATGCAAGAGCTTTCAGAAGATTTATGGGTATTCGTCTGATGGCTCTTGTTTTTTTATTTGATATACAAGGCGTAAATCCGCAGTGTATATCCCAACCTGTCCTTGAGGCAGTACAAATTGAATGCCGACCATTGTCAGAGATGACCTACAGCCGAGATAACTACGCATTAGTTCTGAGAACATCGTGTGAGCAACACGGGAGAGGAACAGTAAACGCCGGTTTACTGCAAACCACCGACTAACAAGTCACAGTTCAGAAACGCCGCATTCTGCGGAGCGAGTATACATACCGTACTACGAATACGGTTGAGCTACATCGGACCGGGTAGGTGTTAAGCTACGGAGAGATGCGAAAGCGTTAATCGAAACAGTGAGTCGGAACGCAAAATGTATAATATATCATGGCGGAGTAGTTACCGCTATTCCGCTGTGATTTTTATATTTATACCTTTAGGGACACTGGTGTACAGTATCCCTAAAAGTGTAAATATTGTTGGCGCAGAAAGAGGGATTTGAACCCTCGCGCCGGTTTCCCGACCTACTCCCTTAGCAGGGGAGCCCCTTCACCACTTGGGTATTTCTGCATGGCGAATTATTTGATATTTAATTTAAATGGTGCCGCTGATCGGACTTGAACCGATACGGTATTGCTACCGAGGGATTTTAAGTCCCTTGTGTCTGCCGATTCCACCACAGCGGCATTTAGTGTTTATGTGGTGATTAACCTTGATATATTATACACTTATTTTTACTGGTTGTCAAGTCTTTTTTTGAAATTTTCTGAAATTATTTTCTCTTTTTTCGTCTTGTATTTTGTTCCGAAATAGTGTAAAATATTTATAGGAATATGCCCAAAAAACAGGATACATTTTCCAATCGTTTTACAAAAATATTGAAAGGGGAAATACCAATGAGGATAGCTCTGTTTACAGAAACATACCTGCCGAGCATCAACGGTGTAGTCACCCACGTTAAAACTTTAAAGGAAGGTCTTGAAGCGCTCGGACATACGGTACTGGTGGTTACCGCTGATTCAAGAGTAAACAATCATGTTATTGCGGACGATGTAATGTATTGTCCCGCTGTAAAGCTCAAGAAAATCTATAATTATGATATCGCACCTCCAATAAGCAAGGAGCGACTTGACAAGATAAAGAGCTTTGCACCTGATATAATCCATATTCATAACGAATTTGGTGTCGGAATATCCGGTGTACTGATAGCACGGACGCTTAAAGTGCCGCTTGTGTATACACTTCACACCATGTATGATGACTATGTGTATTATGTTGCTAAGACTAAGGGCTTTGGCAAGATAGTTACTTCGGCGAGCCATCTTTACGCAAAGATGCTTGCATCAACAGCTTCGGCTATTACAGGACCATCGCCTAAGGTTTCTGAATACTTCAAAGCCTGCGGCGTTAAGAAGCCCGTCCACGTTATACCTAACTCAGTGGAGCTTGACGTATTTAAGCCCGAAAACGTTGATAAAAATGACGCTGTCGAGCTGAGAAGAAAGTTCGGTTTTGCCGATGATGATATGGTTTTCTGCTTTTGCGGCAGACTCGGTAAGGAAAAGAACATAACGTTGCTTCTTGAATACTGGGCTAAAAATGTCAGACCGGAAGACAAGATAAAGCTGTTTATACTTGGTGACGGACCTTTGCACGAACAGCATTGTAAAGAAGCTAAGGAGCTCGGTATAGCCGATATGGTAAAGTTTGCAGGCAGAGTTGAACACCCGGATTTACCCGTCTATTATGCTTGTTGTGACGCATATATCACCGCTTCGCTTTCGGATACCTGTTCTATTTCTATGCTTGAAGGTATGGCAATGCATCTGCCTGTCCTAAGCCTTAAGGACGATCTTAATGTCGGACAGGTCAAGGACGGTGTAAACGGTTATAATTTTACCGATGCGGACAGTATGTACGAGCTTCTCAAAAAGCTCCGCGATATGCCGAAGGACGAGCTTGCCGAGTTCGGCAGACAGACACGAGAGTCGATTAAAACATCAGGCGCGATACGTCTTGCAAACGATTTGCTTGATGTATATAAAGAGGCTCTGGAAGTCTATAAGAAAAAGAACAGAAAACGCAAGCTCAAAAAACGCTATCGTGTTATCAGACACAGGTATGTCAGACGCTCAAGAACATATAAGAATTAAAACAGAGTGCTCCGTGTTATCCGATACGGAGCATAGCTTTTAGAGGTGTCATATGTCACAGATAGATATACGTTTCTTTTCGCAGTCGCTTAACCGATATGCTTCATTCAAAATGTATATTCCCGATGATAAGCGCAATTACGGCGGTGTTTATGATAAGCAGAATATGAAAACACTTTTCATTCTGCACGGTTACACACAGGACGGCAACAACTGGATACCGGAATATATTGCGGAAAAATATAACTTTGCCGTAGTGATCCCTCACGGCGAGAACTCATTCTGGCTTGACGGCTTGTCAACGGGGCATAAGTATTGTACATATGTCGGCGATGAACTGGTGCGGTATGTGCGAAATACGTTCGGGCTTGCGCAGACTGCGGAAGATACCGCAATAATGGGTTATTCGATGGGCGGCTTCGGCGCGCTTCATACCGCATTCACTTATCCCGATACATTCGGTAAGGTTTGTGCATTGTCATCTGCACTTATCGTTCATGAAATAGCAGGTATGAAGGACGGCAGTGATAACGGGGTAGCAAATTATGCATACTACCATGAATGCTTCGGAAACCTTGATGAAGTTGTCGCAAGCGATAACAACCCCGAAACACTCGTAAAGCGTCTTAAATCGCATAAAAAGAAAATACCGCAGATATTTACGGCTTGCGGTACGGAAGATTTTTTACTTGAAAACAACAGGCAGTTCCACACATTTCTTGATAAGGAAAACATACCTCATGTTTACCTTGAAAGCAAGGGCGGTCATGATATGACGTTCTGGAATGAATATGTAGTCAAGTTTACCGATATGATGTTCTGAAAAAACGAATAAAACTATACCCACAAGCGAAAATATCGTTTGTGGGTATGATCTGTTATCAGACATCTTCCATCTGTTTTCCGAAATACATTGCCGCCGCTTCGACCAGGGCTTTTGTCTTGTCGTCAACTGTTGAATTATCCTTATCCGACAGCATTATAACAGCACCGTTCACATCACCGTCAGCCATTATAGGTGCGCAGGCAACCGCAAAGCGGTCAACGCCTTCAATGGGGTTCATCTTTATTCCGTCAGCTGTACGATACAGAGATTTTCGTTGTTCGATGAGGTCTTCCAATGAACTTGAAACCCTGCGTTCAATCACTTCCTTTTTCTGAATGCCCGATGCCGCTATAACATGGTCGCGGTCACATATTACAGTTGGCATTCCACCGACCTTATAAAGTACATCGGCATATTGTCCCGCAGTACCTGAAATTTCGCCGACAGGGGAGTATTTTCTGAATATTACCTCGCCGTCAACGCTTGTGTATATCTCAAGCGGTGTGCCCTCGCGTATTCTCATGGTTCTTCTTATTTCCTTAGGTATTACGACTCTTCCGAGGTCGTCAATACGTCTTACAATTCCTGTAGCTTTCATTATATAGATATTCCTTTCTGTCTTAAGAAACTGTTTTTTGCTCTTGCAAACATATTATTCACAGCAAAGTGTAAATTATACGGAAATTTGTCACATATTGTGTTTTTAGCTTGCTTAATTCTATTTATCATGCTCAATAAGACCGTATTTATGATGTTGATTTTGATCCTAAAGTGTAGTATAATAAATATCGTCTTTCGGGAGGTGTTACGATGACGGCTGATGAAGAGTATATGACAGTTTGTATAGAGCTTGCAAAAAAGGCTGCAAAGATCGGTGAATGTCCTGTCGGAGCTGTTGTGGTAAACAAGGACGGAGATGTGATCGGCAGAGGTTACAATATGCGTGAAACATTGCAGTCACCGACCGCTCACGCCGAGATTCTTGC
>ULMC01047407.1_pt1 | contig 23776 bp, 10 predicted proteins | sample 1951541 | NCBI WGS metagenome assembly ULMC01 (sample SAMEA4835539, study PRJEB28245) | human gut metagenome | biome: gut microbiome; material: fecal sample | place: Denmark | collected 2008 | reverse complement strand
CATCCATGGGTGTCATCCCGATGATACTGGGAGGCAGCGGACTGTGGATGCCAATGGGAACCGTTATCTGTTACGGCACACTCATCACAATGGTATTTTTGCTTACAGTGCTTCCGGTCTGCTACTGGTTCATGTTCAGTGGCTCTACACGTAAGCGCATAGCTATGGAGAAAATGGAAAATGAGTAAAACAATCAATAGATACAGCATTATGAAACAGAGATTGAATCGATATATATTTCTTTGGTTAGTAGGTTTCACACAGTTGGTTCCGGTTTCTGCCCAGCGTGTGTATACTCTGGACGAATGCCTGCAACGGGCTCTTGAAAACAATGTGCGGATAAAGAATGCCGGCAATAATCTGGAAATAGCCAAACAAGGCAGTCAGGAAGCATTCACCAAGTATTTCCCTTCTTTGAGTGCGACAGGTACGGGATTTATGGCTGACAAAGGATTACTTCAGTTGGACATGGGACCTGGAATGCAAATGTCACTTATGAAGAAAGGAGTGGTAGGGGGCGTATCGGCCTCAATGCCGCTTTTCACGGGAGGGCAGATTGTAAACGGTAATAAGTTGGCGAAGGTAAACATTCAGGTTAACCGGTTGCAATATAACCAATCGGAAAATGAAGTGAAACTTACTACTGAGAACTATTACTGGCAGGTTGTGATGTTGAAAGAGAAGTTGCAGACCATTACTGTGGTCGAGGCACAGTTGGCTAATCTGCTGAAAGATGTCGAAGCTTCGGTAAATGCCGGAGTGACAACGCGCAATGACCTGCTCCAAGTACAGTTGCGGCAGAACGAGATAGAGAGCAGTCGCAGCCAGATTGAGAATGCGTTGACGCTTTCACAACAAGTGCTGGCACAGTATATAGGAGAAGATTCCGGAATTGTGGATGTTCCTCCTGTCGCTGGCGAAGTCTTGCCGGAACATCCGCAGGGACTTTACAGGAATCCTGAGTCCTCCCTGGTTCTGACCAATGAATATCACTTGTTGCAGCAAAACCTTAAAGCCAATAAGCTGCAACGCCGCATAACCGTTGGCAAATATCTGCCTACCGTTGCCATTGGCGGTGGATATATGTACGACAATCTGATGGATAAAGACCACCCTTTCTGGATGGGTTTTGCCACAGTTTCAATTCCTTTATCCGGTTGGTGGGGCGGCTCGTATGACGTGCGGAAACAGGAACTCCAGGTACGCAATGCCGAGAATCAGCTTACGGACCAGAGCGAACTGCTTATCCTCCGTATGCAACAGAATTGGAACGACCTGACGGATGCTTATAAACAGATGCAAATATCCATGCGATCCATTGAACAGGCCACGGAGAATCTTCGCCTGAATACGGACTACTACAAGGCCGGAACCTGTACGATGAATGACTTACTGGATGCCCAGACGCTTTTCCAGCAAAGTAAGGACCGCTATGTGGAGTCTTATGCCCGGTATGAGGTGAAGAAGTGCGAATATTTGCAGGCTACGGGGCGTTAGTCTTGCGATTTCCGTAACCTGATATATTCCGATGGTGCCATTCCATATTCCTCCCTGAAGCAGGAGCGGAAATATCCAAGGTCATTGAAGCCGCTTGCATAGGCTGCTTCTGAAATATTATGCCCTTCTTCCATCAGTAACCTCAAACTGTTTTTCAGTCTGATTTTCCGGATGAGTTCATTGCCTGACATTCCGGTCAGGCTCTTGATCTTCCGGTAGAGTGTGGAATGGCTCATGTTCATTTTCTCCATCATGAAGGACATGTCCATCTTTTCCATGTCTATATTCTCCTCTACGATGGTGGTGAATTTGGTCAGGAATTCTTCATCCAGCTTATTTAGTTTGATGGTTTCTTCTTGTTGTTCCGGTTTCAACTCTTTGGTGCGGTTGGCTACTATAAGTGCCAGCTTTTTGCGGGATTCCAGCAGGTTGTGCACACGGCTGTTCAACAGTTTGGCACTAAAGGGTTTGGTCAGATAGGAGTCTGCACCACTTTCGTATCCTTCTTCTTTATCCTGGATGGAATCTTTGGCTGTGAGCAGGATGACGGGGATATGGCTGGTGCGTATATCTTCCTTCACTTGTTTGCATAGCTCTATTCCATCCATTATCGGCATCATGATGTCGCTGATGATGATGTCCGGAATTTGCTTTAGAGCTTGTTCCAAACCTTCTTTGCCATTGATGGCGGTAATAATCCGGTAGTTGCTACTGAAAGAAGAGGCTATGTACTCGCGAATATCATCGTTATCTTCTACTACAAGTATCATCGGGCGGATGTCCGTATCTTCTTTTTCTTCTTCGGGCTTTTCTATTTCCTCTTGAATGACAGTTTCCTTTTCTTCCTTATGCAATGCATCCGGATAGGTATTCTCTGCCAGTATGCGGAAGGTAAAAGTTGTGCCTTTTCCTATTTCACTTTCCACATATAGCGTACCTTCATGCAAATCTGCCAATGACTTGACTAAGGCCAGACCGATACCTGTACCGGATGCCTGATGCTTGCCTTTGACCTGATAGTAGCGGTCAAAAATATGCGGGAGTGCGTCAGCATCTATTCCATATCCGGTATCATTGACCACTATCTCCATATATCGGTTGTCTTTATCGTCTATCTGATGCATTATCAGGTTGATTTCCCCTTCGGGTGTATATTTTATGGCGTTCGACAACAGGTTGTTCAATATTGTAGAGATAATATCAGCATCAAAGTAGAGCTTGGCTTCCTTGGGCTGTACCTGAATATGGAATTTGACCTTTTCGTTTCGGTTCAGTTCCTTGTAACGCAAACCTATTTCTGTGACTAAATTGCCTAAATCACCTTTAGCAACCGTCAGCTTCCGGTTTTGGGTTTCCGTTTTGCGGAATTCCAGTATCTGGTTGATTAGGTTCAACAACCGGATGGCACTGCTGTGAATCACTTTGACCTTGTTGCTGTAGTAAGCTGATAGGTTTGAGTCATTTATCAAGTCTTCCAGCGGACCAAGGATTAAGGTCAGCGGGGTACGCAGTTCGTGTGTGATGTTGGTATAAAAACGCAGGCGCTCATTATTGAGTTCCTGTTCATTCAGACTTTTCTTGCGTTCCAGCTCAAGAGAATTTTCAAGCATTAGTTTACGCTTATAGAAGCGGAACCAGACATATATTCCTGTAACAATCAGTAAGATATATAACGCTTTGGCATACCATGCCAACCAAAAAGGAGGATGAATATGCACTTTCATGGTAGCAATGCGATTGTCGTCCCAGTCATGGTTGCGCAGGCGTGCTTTTACTTTGAAAGTATATTTCCCGGGAGACAGATTCCGGAAGGTTACCTGATTCTCTCCCTGTGTATTGGTCCATGTGTTTCCTAATTCCTCAATCATATATGCATATTCCACGACCTGACTTTGCGAATAGTCCGGAATCATAAAAGTGATACTGAATGAGTTCCGGTCATAAGGTAACTCTATCGTTCCATTGTCCGACAAGATAAGTGTCTCGTCACTGCTGCCTTCCATGCGGCTGCTGATGCCTTTACACTCTACTATCTGTACGGAAGCAACCTGATTTTCTTTTGATATATCCTGTGGATTGAAGTAACAGACACCATTCAGTGAACCGAAATAGAGTGTACCGTCTTGTGCGGCATAAGCGGAGCCATCTGTAAAGCTGCCTAAAGGTATTCCGTCCCGATAATCATAGTTATCGAATTTATTTTGTTCCCTATTCCAGCAAGAAATACCTTTGTCTGTACTGAACCATATATTCCCGTCTTTATCTTCTTGCAAGGCATGAACGTAGGTGTCCTCCAGACCATCCCCATATTTGTATCCGGTGAAATTTTCAGGATGGTTGGTGTCTTTAATATATCCGATTCCACTCCGGGTTGCCGCCCATATTCCCCCTTTGGTATCTATATAAAGTTGATTGATGGAATTGGAACAGAAGCCATTTTCGCTTAAAAGTTGGATTACACATTTATTATCTTTGTCGAAAACGAAGATGCCCGAACCGTAACTTCCTATCCATAACTTGCCTTGCCGGTCGTGCAGGACGCCGTAGACCGACAAGTTTGATATCTGGTTATTAATTTCTTCTTCCCTGCGAAGGATTCCTTTTTCATAGCTGGCGAGTCCATATTCCATACCTATCCATAGCTTTCCGTTTCTATCTTCATACAGTGCGTTGACGTCTACGTAATCTTGTCCAAGATCAATACGGGTTATACGGTTCGTACGGGTATCGAACTTCAACAATCCGTCATCATACAGTCCCAGAAAAAGATTTTCTTTACTGCTATGTATGGTGAAGACTTGCGCGTATGTTCTGGAAAGATGAGCCGTGAGATCGAACTTCCTTTGCAAATAGCCATCTTTAAACATGGCTATTTCGTTTTCGCTACCCACCCACACTTGGTGTTTGCTATCGACATGAACTCCCCATACTGATTTATACTTGATAATCTGTTTTTTCTCTATCATATAAGGAAGTGTGTGGAAAATGGGTTGTATGTGGCTGATAAAGTCTACCCCACTACTGTAATTCCCAATCCAGATGTTTCCGAATGAGTCTTGAAAGAGACTTCGGATATTTCCCGAAGAAAGTCCATGCTTGTCGTATGTATTGGTGATGTTCTGAAACTTGAGGTCTTTCGGGTTCATAAAGGTGATGTTACGCAGGTCGAGTATACTTATTCCACCAATGTCTGTGGCAATCCAAAGCCGGTTGTCTTGCATTTCTTTTATTTCATATACGTGGTCGGATATGAGAGATTCGGGATTTCCGGCTTCGTACCTGAAGATTTGAAAATCTTCTGTCACAGGATTATAAAGTGCTAAACCCTGGTTGGTACCCATCCAGATGTTTTCGAGATGATCAATATAGATGCTGTAAACACTGCTTCCCGGCAGGCTTTTAGGGTTGTGGGGATCATTCTGATAGCGTTTGATAGTCCCGCTTTTCAGGTCGATGATACTCATACCTTCACCGGAGTGTCCTACATATAATTGTCCCTTGCCATTATCGAAGACAGACCAGTGTGAATGAGGTAATCCTTGAATGTTTTCTCTCGAAAGGGTGGTTACTTTTCCGCTTGTTTTGTTATAGTGTACTATTTTTCCGTAATGATTGGCAACCCATATGCCTCCATCGGCAGCCGGTGAGATAGAGACTATGTTGTTGTTCATGTCTATACTGTCAAAAGGAGTGGATTGCTCAAATTCTTGTGTCCTGCAATCCAGCAGGCTTATTCCTGTTTTGGTTCCTACCCACAGTTTGTTTTCTTCCGGATCGTACAGTAATCTGGTTAGTGCATCGCCCGCAATGTCAGAGTTGTGGGTATTGTAAACGGTGAAGTCTTTTCCATTGAAACGGTTCAGTCCGGCTTCCGTTGCTATCCAGATGCATCCCTGGCTGTCTTGTACGATATCGGTTACGTAATTGTTCGATAATCCGTCCTCTATGCCCAGGTGACGCAGGGTATAAGGTTGTGCCATACTTTTGCTTGCCAGTAGCAGCAAACAGGCGAACAAAGACAAGAGGTACGTGTATGTGCGCATGATTCTTGATGAGTTTTAAATATTTGTCTCTGTAACAAAGATATGATAAATCTCTATTGCATATACTCATAATTGCGGTTTTGCCTGATTTGTCCCTGTTATTTGACGAATTTACCTGCGGACGTAAACCTTGTGTGTACCCCGTCCCGAAGTGCCGATGTTGCTTTCCGGTTGTTCCGCCCATTTTCTCAGTTCCAGTGAGGCGGTAGTGTGGCGCAGTCCGTTCAGGTTGGCATAGTCACTTACCGTCATAAAGGGATGCTGGGTAAGATACTGTCGTGCCCTTTCCAACCGTTGTTCGGGGCTGTACTTTTGCGATGATCGGTGGAATTTTTGTTGCGAGCGTTCCAGTTCGCAATTGTAGTTGGTATTGCGTAAAAGTTCTTTTTCTGCACGGAAGTTGATGCTTCCTACTACGATGCTCCGTGCATTTCGGCGGGTGCTGTCTTCTTCGCCTGTTTCCCGTTCCTTGTCTGCGCGTAAAGCCAGTGAAGGAACGAAAGTGCCTATTCCGTCCAATTTTACCGATTTCCCTTGTCCCATCTGATAAGCCAGTTCTTCACCCAGTTCTTGCAGCAAACCTACGACATCTCCTTTGCTGAAAGCGCTTTTTTGTGCCAGTGTCTTGGCAATGTAGTCCGTGTCTGCCTGACCTCGTTGCACAAGGCGGGGGTAGAGTACTCGTTTTCCTTCTTTATTGGGCAGGTTCATTTCCTGCATTTCGTATTCGGCCATTATGGTGTGTATTTAGTTATTATAGGTCTCCTGCCTGTTGCATACAAGGCGGAAACTTACTTTCTGTCTGTTATAAATATCCTTTTCTTTAATAGAAAACTTTTTCATATCGAATAAAAATATTCATTCGTAGATTACGAATATAAATTTATAGCCTGAAACTATAAATTTGTAAGTTGCGAATATATAATTGCAGTTGCAATATACACTATTTTATTCGATGGAGAAAACTTTTCTCTTCATTTATGATAACTTTTTAATTAAGGCGAAGAAACTTTTTGGTTAGTGTGGGACGGAAGAGTCTCTACTATATCGGAAGAGGACAACATTTCTATGTCGGATACAGGGACTGATTCGTCAAAGTCCGTGGTAAAATGTTCATGACCGATTTACCTTTTCCTGAAGGCGAATTTGTCCCCTGTCTCTTTTGAAGGGGCATGATATCTTTGCGCATCCCTCTTCGGGGGGACGAAGTTTTGAGATTCTATTAACCTTATTATTATCTAATTAAAAGGAAAACAATGAAATCAGATTCTTTTAAGAACAACCGTAAGGCTCTTGCAGCCTTATTGCTCTGTACAGGTTTTATTGCTGCACACCCTCTTGCAATGAGGGCTGAAAGTAGTGGACCCGGTGTGCAGACAGTGCAACAACAACAAATCAAAGTTACAGGTACGGTAAATGATGACATGGGGCCCGTTATCGGTGCCAGTGTTGTAGAAAAAGGCAATCCGTCCAATGGTACGATTACCGATATTGACGGTAACTTTTCTCTTTCGGTGAAACCGGGTGCAACGCTTCTTATTTCTTATATCGGATATAAGTCGCAGGAAGTGCAAGCAATTTCCGGAAAGTCTGTCAATATCACTCTGAAGGAAGACACGGAGATGCTGGACGAAGTGGTGGTAGTAGGTTTCGGTACGCAGAAAAAGGTGAACCTGACGGGTGCTGTCGGCACGTTGTCAAGTGATGAATTAAAGGAACGTCCTGTTGCAAATGCTACACAGGCACTTCAGGGATTGGTCCCCGGTTTGAATATCGACGTTACCAACGGTAGTCTCGAAAGCCGTCCCGATATCAATATACGCGGAACAGCAACGATTGGTGAAGGTACCAGCGGAGCACCGTTGATTCTGATTGACGGTATGGAGGGTGAGTTGCATAGCATAAACCCGCAGGATATTGCCAATATCTCTGTTCTGAAAGATGCCGCCGCTTCTTCTATTTATGGTTCGCGCGCGCCTTTCGGGGTAGTTCTTATCACTACAAAAAGCGGAACTAAAGATGGAAAAACCTCTATCAACTACAACAACAGTTTCCGTTTCGGCAGCCCTATAAACAAGAAGGAGATGATGAACTCTGTGCAGTTTGCCTCGTGGGTAAACGATGCGCTGACCAACAACGGGGGAAGCCCACGCTTCAATGAAGCATATATGGACAGATTGATAACCTGGCAGAATGCAAAGCCTTATGCACCGGGACAGCGCATGACAGCTGACGGAACTATCGTTTATCCCATCGAAGCACAGGCCAGCGGACAATGGTACGGAGGGTTTTCTACCGGAGCCGATGACGTGAACTACTATGATGTGGTTTACAAAGACCATACTTTCTCACAGGAACATAATGTGAGTGCCAGTGGAGGAAGTAAAAAGTTTAATTACTATGCTTCGGGCAGCTACTTCGATCAGGATGGATTGCTGAATGTCGGCGAAGAAAACCTGCAACGCTTTACGGCCACTGCCAAGATCAATTCCGAGATTACCGATTGGTTGAAGTTTAACATGAATATGCGTTTCACGCGCGAAGACTATGTGCGCCCTTCGGCGTTGACCGATTATTTTTACGAGGCGCTGGCCTTTAAAGCATGGCCTATTCTGCCGCTCTACGATCGCAACGGATACTACTATTACAGTGATGATACTTCGGTGGCTGCACTGGCAGAAGGAGGTTCGGACAAAAAGCAAACCGATCATTTCTACTTTCAGACCGGTTTGGAAATAGAGCCTGTGAAGAACTGGGTGACAAGCGTGGACTTCAACTATCGCATCAAATCGGCCAACCGTCATTGGGATAGCCAGCCGTATATCAACCATGACCTGAGTGGTGCACCGTATTATCGCAAGAGCAGTTCGAATGTGCACGAAGACTATCTGAAAGAAAACTATTTCAACTTCAATGCACGTTCCGAGTATTCATTCTCATTGGCCGACAGCCACAACTTTCACATTCTGGGCGGTTTTCAGGCAGAGAATCTGAAACAAAACTTGTTCGGTCTGCAACGAAACGGAATTATGATTAATTCAAAACCGGAAGTGGATCTGACCAACGGACTTGATATTGATGGAAATCCCATTACACCCAGTGTAAACGGAGGACGCAACGAATGGTCGACTGTTGGATTCTTCGGTCGTTTGAATTATGACTATAAGGGACGGTATCTGTTCGAGGTCAATGTTCGTGCCGACGGTTCATCGCGTTTCCGTAAAGGCAATCAATGGAAAACATTCCCTTCGGCATCCGTTGGCTGGAACATTGCGCAGGAAGAATTCTTCAAACCATTATCTTCTACTGTTGACATGTTGAAGATTCGTGGTTCTTACGGAAGCCTTGGAAACCAGAATACGGATAATTGGTATTATACTTACCAGACGCTTTCGGCACAATCATCAGCCGGAGGCTGGTTGCAAAACGGTATAAAGCCCAATATAGCCACTGCTCCCGGTTTGGTATCCGAGAGTTTGACATGGGAAACGATAGAAACTTACAACATTGGTTTGGATTTAGGTCTGTTCAGAAACAGATTGTCGGGTTCGTTCGATTACTATGTGCGCAATACGAAAGATATGGTGGGGAATGCACCTGCTTTGCCCGAAATATTGGGTACTTCCGTTCCGAAAACCAATAATACCGACCTTCGTACGCATGGATGGGAGTTGTCTGTAATGTGGCGGGATGCCTTGAAAAACGGATTTTCGTATTCGGCCAAGTTACTGTTGTCCGATTCACGAACTAAAATACTCCGCTATCCCAATAATCCTACCAACAATATCTATACGTATATCGAAGGGCGATATATCAATGAAATATGGGGATACGAAACCATAGGTATAGCCAGAACGGATGAGGAAATGAAGGCTCACTTGGAGAGTTTGGACAAAGCGTATGAAGCATATCACGGAGTAGCTCCTTCCACTCCCTTGCAGGGACAAAGTAATTTTGGAAGCAACTGGAAAGCCGGTGACATCATGTACAAAGATATAGATGGCGATGGCCGGGTTTCCAAAGGTAGTGAAACGCTGGGTGATTTGGGGGATAAGAGGGTAATAGGTAACAGCACGCCACGCTACCGCTTCGGTCTCGACTTGAATGCCGCATGGAAGGGATTTGATGTACGTCTTTTCTTCCAGGGAGTTCTGAAACGCGATTATTGGCAGGGAAGTGCTTATATGTTCGGCTATACCGGTGATTTGTGGAATTCAGCAGGTATTATAGGTGTCGATGATTATTTCCGTGACGAGAATACCTGGTCGGTACAAGCGGGATATACTACACCCAATATCAACTCATACCTGCCACGGCCTGTGGGCAGTAAGAATCTTACAACGCAGACCAAGTATCTGCAAGATGCTTCGTATCTCCGTCTGAAGAACCTGCAAATAGGATACACTCTGCCTACTGCTTTGACCACGAAATGGGGTATGCAAAAGGTGCGTGTTTATTTCTCGGGCGAAAACCTGTTCACATTGACAGGTCTGGCCGATCAGTTTGATCCTGAAACTATCGGTACCCGTAATGGTAATGGATATCCGTTGTCCATGACCCTGTCGTGCGGTTTAAGTTTAACTTTTTAAATCTTACAGCAATGAAAGTAAATATCAAATCATATATAAAGAGAGTGCTTCCACTGTTTATAGTGGGAGCGGCATTGACGGCATGTGAGGACTTTTTAGATAAGCAACCTCCTTCCTATATTGTTCCCGAAGACTATTATCGTTCGGAAGACCAGATTTTGGCCAGCGCCAATAAGTTTTACACGGATCTCTTGCCTTCGCACGGAGGCAACTACGGAACATTCCAGTCGGATGTTCATACTGACAATCAGGCAGGAAGAAGCGGTGACAGCAAATATGCCATCGGACAATGGAAAGTGGGAATGGATAACGGTAACTGGTCGTGGAGTGCTGTTCGCAATATCAACTATCAATTGGGTACAATACTCGACAGGTACGGAAAAGGAGAGATATCGGGTGCCGATAAAAATATCCGTCACTACATCGGTGAGCATTACTTTTTCCGGGCATTCCGTTATTTTGCAATGCTCAGAATGTGGGGTGATTTGCCTATCGTGAAAGAAGTCTTTCCTGATGACGAAGCAATTCTGGTGGCTGCCTGCAAGCGGATGCCTCGCAATGAAGTAGCCCGTTTCATCCTCGAAGACCTCGATACAGCTATTGATTATATGAGTGATAACTTTGAAAGTCGCCACACACGTATTTCTAAGGATGTCGCTATCTTGATGAAATCACGCGTAGCATTGTTCGAAGGTTCGTGGCTCACCAACTTTAAAGGTACTCCATTTGTTCCCAATGGCGAAGGCTGGCCCGGCAAAGCGAAAGAATATAATGCCGGCTATCAATATCCTACAGGAAGCATCGAGAACGAGGCGAAATTCTTCTTTGAAGAAGCTGCAAAGGCAGCTGAAATCATTGCTGAGAAATATAAAGGAGACTTAGTACAGAATACTGGTGAAATCCCGCAATCGGCTACCGACCCTGTGAATCCTTACTTCAAGCTTTTCGGGAATATCGACATGAGCGGTTTTAAGGAAGTACTGTTGTGGCGTGAATACAGCCGTGCACTGGGGATTCAGAATGCTGTTGAAACAGCAGTCAACCGTGGTAACTACGCTGTCGGCGTCACCCGGAGCATGGTTGAAGGTTTCCTTATGGAAGACGGTAAGCCTATTTATGCCCGGCACACCGGTTATGAGTATGGTGACGAAACCTTGTCTGCTGTCCGTACTAATCGCGACCCGCGACTGAAAATTTTCCTCAAAGAACCGGGACAGATTAATGTGTTCATCAATATGGATGACCGCATTGGTGATATGTTTGTTGAAGTAGAGCCTAAACCAGATATTACCAACGGTGCCGATGACTACCTTTATACTACTGGATATACGCTGCGCAAAGGTGGAACGTTCGATAAGGCCTTGGCCGGAAATCACAAAGGATATACTGCCTCTATTGTATTCCGCGCTACTGAAGCATTCCTCAACTACATTGAAGCACAGTATATGCTTACCGGTAGCATCAGTTCGGGTAAAATCCTCGAATACTGGAAACTTATTCGTGAGAAAGCTGGGTTTGAAGGTGCTGCCATTGATCCGCAAACCACTATTGCCGCTACTGAAATTTCGAAAGAAAAACTTGACTGGGGGGCTTATACCGCCGGACAATTGCTTTCTGATGCAGTACTTTATAACATCCGCCGCGAACGTCGTTGTGAGTTGATGGCTGAAGGACTTCGCTGGATGGATCTTATCCGTTGGAGGTCGCTCGACCAGTTGAAGACTGAAAACTACCACATCGAAGGCTTCCATTTGTGGAATACTCCGATGCAGAATTGGTATAATTTTACTGCAACTGACTACAATGGCAGCTCATCATCCAAAGTTTCCAGCCCTGAACTGAGTGAATACCTGCGTCCGTACCAGAAGAATATGACTTCGGGCAACCTTTATCGCGACGGTTATACCTGGTCTATGGCGCATTACTTGCAACCTATGCCTATCAGACAATTCCTGCTGACATCTTCGGATTACAGTTCGATTGAGTTGTCACCGTTGTATCAGAATCCGTACTGGCCGACAACGGCGGATATGCCTGCGGAGAAATAACCTTTAACTGGCAGCTTCTAATAGGTGCTTAATAGAAAAGGGATAGCTTTTTTCGGTCAAAAGAAAGAATCTATCCCTTACTGTTATCGTATGACAATAATAAAGAAATTATGAAGAAGAATTCAGTGAAAATCTTTTTAGTTGCATTGGGGCTATCTCTCGTTTCTATGCCTGCGGTTTGGGGACAATATAAAGAGGTACATGTGAAGGCTCCTTTTCAGATGGAGCCTATTAAAGAGTATGTATATCCCGACCGGAATTTCTCAGTTGTAGATTTTGGTGCGGTGAAAGGAGGAATAGCAGACAATACAAAATCGATAACTGCTGCCATCAATGCCTGCCATAAAGCAGGTGGCGGCAGAGTTGTAATTCCTGAAGGAGAATGGTTGACCGGTCCTGTGCATTTGAAAAGTAATGTCAACTTATACTTATCGGAAAATGCTGTGTTATGTTTTACGGACAATCCATCTGATTATCTGCCTGCTGTAATGACTTCATGGGAGGGTATGGAATGTTATAATTACTCTCCGCTGGTCTATGCTGTTGGTTGTGAGAATGTAGCGATTACCGGAAAAGGCATGCTGAAACCTAAAATGGATACTTGGAAAGTGTGGTTTGCACGTCCGGAAGCCCATTTGAATGCATTGAAAGAGCTCTATACGATGGCCTCTACGGATGTTCCCGTAGAGAAACGGCAAATGGCGGTGGGAGAAAACAATCTTCGTCCGCATCTGATACATTTCAACCGTTGCAGGAATGTATTGCTTGACGGATTTAAAATTCGGGAAAGCCCGTTTTGGACTATTCATATCTACATGTGTGATGGCGGTATTGCCCGGAATCTGGATGTAAAAGCGCACGGTCACAATAATGATGGAATCGATCTGGAAATGACCCGTAACTTCCTGGTAGAAGACTGTACTTTCGATCAGGGTGATGATGCGGTGGTTATCAAGGCAGGACGCAACCGGGATGCATGGCGACTGAATATACCAACTGAAAATATAGTGATCCGTAATTGTAACATTGTGGAAGGGCATACTTTACTGGGTATCGGTAGTGAAATATCAGGAGGCATTCGGAATGTGTATATGCATGATTGTAAGGTGCCGCAATCTGTCAGGCGACTTTTCTTTGTGAAAACCAACCACCGCCGGGGAGCATTTGTGGAAAATATTCACATGGAGAATATCAGGGCCGGCCATGTACAGCGGGTACTTGAGATAGATACGGATGTGCTTTACCAATGGAAAGACCTTGTGCCTACGTATGAAGAACGCATTACGCGCATTGATGGCATTTACATGAAAAATGTGGTGTGTACTTCGGCCGATGCCATCTATGAGTTGAAAGGAGATACGAAGCTGCCGGCCAGAAATGTAGTGATTGAAGACGTGCATGTAAATGAAGTGAGGGATTTTGTGAAAAAGATAGATAATACGGAAAATGTGACGGAAAGGAATGTGACTTATTCATTCTCCGAGCACTAAAGACGATAAAATTAATGGGTTTGTTAATCAACATTGATATGGTGAAATTAATATTGTTATTAGCTTTTTTTTGTGTAGGTTGTTCGGACGCCTTCAATGAAGGTTCTGAAAAGATTGTTTATAATGGTGTCCCCTGGTTTGACGATCAAGGCAATATAGTCAATGCACATGGTGCCTGTATCGTGGAAGACGGCGGCAGATATTATCTTTTCGGGGAATATAAATCGGACAAAAGCAATGCCTTTCCGGGATTCAGTTGCTACTCTTCGGATGATTTGGTGAACTGGAAATTCGAAAGGATCGTGTTACCCGTACAATCTGACGGAATACTGGGGCCTGATCGTGTAGGTGAGCGCGTGAAGGTGATGAAATGCCCTTCTACCGGAGAGTATGTCATGTATATGCATGCTGATGATTTAGGTTATATGGACCCATACATAGGCTATGCTACCTGTAGCACGATCAATGGGGAATATAAATTGCAGGGACCGCTGCTTTATGAAGGTAAGCCTGTGAAACGTTGGGATATGGGAACCTTTCAGGATACGGATGGTAAGGGGTATCTGCTGATTCATCATGGACCTGTCTATCGTTTGAGTGACGATTATTGTTCGGTTGAGGCGGAAGCTGCTTATATAAAAGATTCGGGTGAATCGCCTGCCATGTTCAAGAAAAATGGCATGTATTATATGCTGTATTCTAATCTGACCAGTTGGGAGAAAAATGATAATTTCTATTTTACAGCACCGAATATTGAAGGCCCATGGACGAAGCAAGGGCTATTTTGCCCCGAAGGAAAACTGACTTATAACTCACAAAGTACTTTTGTTTTTCCTTTGAAAAGAGGGAATGATACAATCCCGATGTTTATGGGTGACCGTTGGTCGTATCCTCATCAGGCCTCGGCCGCTACTTATGTGTGGATGCCTCTGCAAGTGGATGGAACGCATATTTCCATTCCGGAATATTGGCAATGCTGGGATATCAACCGGCTGAAACCTGTAGATGCATTACGCAAAGGAAAGCAGATTCCTGTTTCAAAGATGGAATTTACACCGGACTGGGAGCAAGACAACGGGCGGTTGCTATCGAATGTGAAGGGCAGTGTTCTGAGTATTCCTTTTAAAGGGACTCATACTGCGGTGATCGGGGAATCGAATCCTCATAGCGGATATGCAAGAGTGAGTTTGCTGGATGCAAAGAAGGATACGGTGTATGTCTCTTTAGTGGATTTTTATAGTAAATATCCGGAAAAGGCAATTCGTATCATGACTCCGGAGATGCCGGAAGATAATTATACCTTATTGATAGAAGTGACAGGCATTATGCCTGTGTGGACTGATAAAACAAAGGCTGTTTATGGAAGTGACAATAGTTTTGTGACTGTCGATAGTATTTATTATTTTTGAAAAGTCTAAAAAGAATAGAGAGCCAAATTATTAAAAGCCAGAACTATTACCATGAAGAACGAACTGATAAAAAGAATCGGAATTTTTGTTTGTCTGTTGATTGCAGTCAATTGTTTATCTGCCGGGAATTTTCCTGTGGAGATGCGTATTAATCCCTCTACCGGTGCCATTAGTGAACTGACCTTGAAGGGCGATAACCGTAGTATGAACTGGGTAGTGAAAACTGATGGGACTCAATACCCCTGGGTTAAGGATAATTATGGTTGGGGATTGGGATACTTTACGGTGGTTAAAGGAAGGGAAACTGTAAAGCGGGAATGGAGGATACCTGTGGAAATCAGTCCTGACGGAATGAAGGTTTTATATCGTGAAGGTGATATACGTATTCTGATAAAAAGAGAAATAAAACAGGGCGATTTGGTCGAAGAATATTCTTTTACCAATGAAGGAGAAGAACCTGTGTCTTTATATGATGTGGCTGTCTATACTCCTTTCAATGATAATTATCCGGATGCACAACAATGTATTAATTCCCGTGCTCATACGCATATTTGGAAAGGTGGAAGTGCTGCCTATGTCAATGCTATCCGTATGGGAGATTTTACTCCCCATCTGGGACTGGTGGTGACGGACGGAGCTATCAGAAACTATGAAATCTGGGAACGTGGACGTAAAAAGGCAAACTCACAGACAAGAGGTATCATTGCATTGGATCTGCCGGATTTATTGTTGAAGCCGGGAGAAAGCTATTCATTAGAGTGGCATGTTTTTGCTCACAATGGGAATGATGATTTCCGCCATAAGCTTCTGGAAAAAGGGAGTGTACTTGTATCTTGCAATAAATATGTGTTTGAGAAAGGAGAGAAAGCCCGTGTGGAATGTCGGAGTCTGGAACCTTTAGAAGCGTGTACCGCTAAAATGAATGGAGTACCTGTCCCCGTAAAGCAGGAAGGGAATCTTTGTTTTGTGGAAGTACCGATGGAACAGGCTGGTGAGGTACGTTTTGATTTCTATTACAATGGAAATAAGCAAACTCATGCAGACTGTCTGGTCATCAGCAATACGGCTGATTTAATCCGAAAACGTGTCGATTTTATTCGTACCCGTCAACAGATGAACAATCCGTCTGATTTGCGTGATGGGGCTTATATGGTTTATGATAATGAAGGTGATAGCATTTATCTGAATGATACGCCAAACTGTAATCCGGTGGATCGCGATGAAGGAGCGGAACGTCTGGGCATGGGGGTATTACTGGTAAAACAGTATTTGCTAACTAAAGACCCGGAATTAAAGCAATCTCTTTTGAGGTACGCTGATTTTGTACGCCGGAAACTGCAAACGGATAATTACGTAACCTATTCGAGTGTAGACCAGAAGAATCGCAACCGTGGGTATAATTATATGTGGGTGGCAGAACTCTATTTTCAGATGTATAAAGTGACTGGCGACAAGCAATTTGTGACTGATGGCTATAAGACTCTGAAATCTATGTTCCAGCAGTTTGGTTATGGTTTTTATGCAATAGGTATTCCTGTTCGGTTGGGGTTGCAAAGCCTGAAAGAAGCCGGAATGAAGAAAGAATACACGGATTTGCGGAACGATTTTATAAAGACAGGTGATGTGTTTGTAAAGAATGGTTTGAATTACCCTGCGCATGAGGTAAATTATGAGCAAAGCATTGTAGCTCCTGCCATCCAGTTCCTTGCACAACTCTATCTGGAGACAGGCAGTCAGAAATATCTGGATGAAGTGAAACGGCAAATGCCTGTACTGGAAGCATTCAATGGTTTCCAACCCAGCTACCATCTGAATGAAGTTGCGATTCGTCATTGGGATGGCCATTGGTTTGGCAAACGTGAACTGTTTGGCGATACTTTTCCCCATTATTGGAGTACGATAACCGGTGCGGTGTATTATTACTATGCGTTATGTACCGGTGATAGCTCTTATCAGAAACGTGCGGAAAATGTAGTGAGGAATAATCTCTGTCTTTTCTTCGAAGATGGGAAGGCGTCTTGTGCTTATATGTACCCCTATAAGATTGACGGTGTGAAGGCGGAATTTTACGATCCTTATGCGAATGATCAGGACTGGGCGTTAGTCTATTATCTGTTGGTCAATAGGGGATTATAGAAAAATTGTACTTCTTTATGTACGATAATACATCTAATTGTACGTAGCTCCATACGCCGTATCTATGAACTTACTTATTTTTACTGAAAATTTCTTAGCATGAAAAATCTGAAAATAAAACTACTGTTTGCACTCTGTGTGATATTACTTTTTTCAGCCTTTATAACGGAAAAGAAAGACGTTATCACCATCTTTATGATAGGCGATTCTACCATGGCTAACAAAAGCCTGAAGGACGGTAACCTGGAACGTGGTTGGGGGCAGATGCTTCCCTGTTTTCTGACGGAGGATGTCGCAGTGGACAATCATGCCATGAATGGACGGAGTTCATTGAGTTTCATCAATGAAGGGCGTTGGGATGCGGTGCTTGCCAAATTGAAAAAGGGAGATTATGTGTTTATTCAGTTCGGACATAATGATGAGAAAGCTTCCGAAAAACTGCATACCGATCCGGGAACTACATTTGATGATAACCTACGTCGTTTCGTAAGAGAAACCCGCGAAAAGGGAGCTTATCCTGTACTGTTTAATTCCATTGTGCGGAGAAACTTTCCTCCTGAAGGGGTGACGGAGCCTAAAGGAAGTTATGAGGTGGAAGGAAATGTGCTTGTGGATACGCATGGGGAGTATCTGAATTCTCCCCGTAGGGTAGCTGAAGAAATGGACGTGCCTTTTGTCGATCTGAATAAACTGACGCATGATCTGGTGGTAGATCTGGGCGTAGAAAAATCAAAAAGCCTCTTTATGTGGGTGCCTGCGGGGATTTATGATTTTTGTCCGAAAGGAAAAATAGACAATACGCATTTGAGTATTTATGGCGGAAAAGTAGTGGCAGGCATTGCTATGGAAGCTGTTGCTAAGGTTGTTCCAGCACTGGCCCCTTATGTCCGGCACTATGATCCGGAAGTGTATGCGGCCGATTATAAGGATAATAAAATCAGTTTTTGAAGAAATGTATAGAATATAGCTTTGAAAAATAAATTGAAATATATGAAGAAGGGATTTATAGGTTTAGTTTTTCTTTGGGTGACACAGATTTGTTGTGCACAGTTTAGTCTGCGTTCCGACCAACCGATCAAGTTGGCTTGTGATAATGCGGAAGAGAAGGTAGTGCAAACCGCATTGAAACTGTTCATACGTGATTATCAATCGGTATTTTCTGCATCTGCCGCCGTAGATGCCCGGCAAGGGAATATCATAGTAGGTACGGTTGGAAAAAGCCCGTTGTTGAAAGCTGTGAGTGCGGACGTAAGTGCTTTGACAGGCAAGAAACAGGCTTTCCTTTTGCAGGTTCTGCCGGATGGAAAATTGCTGGTAGCAGGTAGTGATTCGCATGGTACGGCTTATGGTATCATGGAATTATCCCGTCTGATAGGTGTATCTCCCTGGGAATGGTGGGCGGATGTAACACCGGAGAAGAAGACTTCTTTTGTGCTGCCGGCTGAGTATCAGACATTGCAATCTCCTTCCGTGGAATATCGGGGTATATTTATCAATGACGAAGACTGGGGATTGATGCCTTGGAGTAGTCAGACGTATGAACCGTCGGATATAAAAGGACATATCGGTCCGAAGACGAATGCACGTATCTTTGAACTGTTGCTGCGTTTACGTGCCAATACCTATTGGCCTGCGATGCACGAATGTACTTTGCCTTTCTTCCTGACGGAAGGCAACAGGAAAGTTGCGGAAGAATATGGTATTTTTATAGGTTCATCGCATTGTGAACCGATGGTGTGTAGCGCTGCCGGTGAGTGGCGCCGTCGCGGTCAGGGTGATTATGACTATGTGAATAATAGTGCGTCTGTTTATAAATTCTGGGAAGACCGGGTGAAAGAGGTTGCTCAACAAGGTAATATCTATACTTTGGGTATGCGTGGTGTGCACGACGGACAGATGCAGGGAGCCAAAACCGTAGCAGAACAGAAAGCTGTATTGGAACGTGTGCTTAAAGACCAGCGCGGACTCTTGCAGAAGTATGTCAATAAAGATGTTACGGCTATTCCGCAAGCATTTATTCCTTATAAAGAGGTGTTGGATATTTATAATGCCGGCTTACAGGTGCCTGATGATGTAACGTTGATCTGGTGTGATGATAATTACGGGTATATCCGTCACTTCCCGACGGCGGAAGAGCGTGCCCGTAAGGGAGGCAACGGTATCTATTACCATGTATCTTACTGGGGCCGTCCTCACGATTATCTTTGGTTGGGAACTCTCAGCCCTTATCTGCTTCATCAACAAATGAAGTTGGCTTACGACCGTGGCATCCAGAAGATGTGGGTGTTGAATGTGGGTGATATCAAACCTGCGGAATATCAGATAGAGCTTTTCCTGGATATGGCGTGGAACATAGATGAAGTGAACGAAATTGGAGTCACTGCCCATCTGAAATCCTGGTTGGGGCAGGAATTTGGAAGTAATTGTGCCGAGGAACTGTTGCCTGCCATGGAAGCGCATTACCAGCTATCCTACATCCGTAAGCCCGAATTTATGGGAAATACGCGTGAAGAAGAGCGGGATCCGAAATACAAGGTGATTAAAGATCTGCCTTGGAGCGAGCAGGCTATTAGTGAGCGTCTGAGATCTTATACCGTCTTGTCCGATGTTGTCGAGAGAATGGAGAGTAACATCCCGGCGGACAGGCAGGATGCTTACTTCCAGCTTGTGAAATATCCGGTGCAGGCCGCTGCACAAATGAACCGGAAAATTCTGACTGCCCAGCTTGCCCGTCACTCTAAGGTTGACTGGAAACAAAGTGATGCTGCCTTTGACAGCATTGCATCCTTGACGCAGCAATATAATTCATTGCAGAATGGGAAATGGAACCGTATGATGGATTTTCAACCCCGTAAGTTGCCGGTATTCAAGCGTGTAGAGCATACTACCGCTACCGAGCCTATGGTGACAGACCGGAAAATGCTCTGCAAATGGAATGCTATGGAATGTACGTATGGGAAACCTGTTCCGTACGAGGGCTTAGGATATGAAAGAAAAGCGGCGGGTATCCGTAAAGGTTCCTCTCTGACCTTCGCTTTTGATGATTATGGAAAAGATTCTGTTGAAGTTGAGATCAGGCTATTGCCAAGTCATCCACTGGATGAGAAACAGCTTCGTTTCGCTATATCTGTAGATGAGGCCGTTCCTCAAACGGTATCTTATGAGACGAAAGGACGCAGTGAAGAATGGAAAGAGAATATTTTGCGTAATCAGGCTATTCGGAAAGTGACTTTACCGATTAATAAACAGGCTTCTCATAAGCTGGTTATTACGGCTTTGGATGAAGGAGTGGTGCTGGATCAGGTGATACTCTATTAAGATCTCACCACAGAGTAGCACAGAGTCCCACGGAGTTCATTCATTTGATTTTAAATCAATAGAACTCTGTGGGACTCTGTGTTACTCTGTGGTGAATCAGATTAGTATTTGAAGTTTTCCCCCTTCACATAAATCTTGAAATCCTTGATGCCCCCCGGTACTTCGCTTTCCATTCGGGGTAAGCATTGGAAACCTGTCAATGCATGACTGGCGCCCAGATCGATTACAATCGTATGCGGATAAGGACTACCTTTTTCTGTGCTCCAATAGGTGGATTCCTGAAGGTCGAAAGTCTTGTCGGCAGAGCGGTTGACGTGAGCCACGTCTTCGCTGTCGGCATACTTCACAATCCAAGGCTCGCGGGACAAACGGCTACCATCCTTGTCCAAGAAATACATTTCGGCAATACAAGCCAAGTCTTTTCCATCCTGTGAGTTTAATGCTTCAATGCAAACATAGCGTCCGGTAACAGGTTTGTTGAATTTAACTTCCTGCCAGCCGTTACCCGGCTTGAAACTTCCCGTGAATACAGGCTTTTCACCTGACAAGTTCAGGTTTTCGCCTTCATTGCGATGTGTCAAGGGTTTCTGCACAAGCAGTTGGTCAAGGAGCGGTTCACTTAAACCTTCGGACTTAGCTTCTTTAGGGCCTACAATATCGAAAACTACGATTTCATTCTCACCTTTCTTCAACCAGCATCCTGGTACATAAAGAGTTTGCTGAGGACCGATCTCCCAGATACGACCTAATGCATAACCGTTCACATAAACCAGTCCTTTGCCCCATGTTTCGAAGTTCAGGAAAGTATCACTCGGTTTCTTCACCTGGAATTTAGCACGGTAAACACCCGGAATACGTTGTCCGAGACGATCTGTCAATGACTCTATCGGCTGGAACTTCATGCCCTGATAGAATTCATAGGTATCTTCAATGTTGAAAACTTCCCAGTTCTTCAGGTCGCAAACGAAAGGATATCCGTTGATGTCCATAGAAAGTTCTACGTTTTTCGTGATTCCTTTGAAGTCTTTGATGGCACGTCCGAAGTTGATACGACCCATGGCTTCTACCAGAATATCAAGTCTGGAACCTTTGACGCAGGCGGGGAGTACCAATTGCTTTTCACCGTTTCTTCTGTCGAGTTTGCCGATGTATTTCCCGTCTACGAATACCTGTGCATAGTCGTGCGCATCGTTCACTGTGAGGGTAGCGGGCGATTTCAATTCAGGCAGGGTAGTGCGGTAGAGGATGCTTCCGAAGCCCTGGTTATATTCTTCCATGGTACGGATGTTTTCATCCTTCTTTGCTGCGGGCAGGTTCTCGAACAATGGTGCCATTTCTGTGAATCTGAAAGCAGGGATGCTGATAGGTTTGATCAGTGCAGGTACTTTCGCCTGTTTCTCACCATCCATGTATTTCGCCATGGCTTCTCTCAACGCCCAATACTTAGGAGTTGTCTGACCGGATTCACTGATAGGTGCATCATAATCGTAAGACGTCACATCGGGTGCAAAGCCGGGAGAGTTGGCGCCTGCCCAGTGTCCCCAGTTCGTACCTCCATGTGTCATATACAGGCTGAATGAAATGCCTCTTGATAACATATCGTCGATGCCTTTGATCATATCAGCAGCAGGACGGGTTTCGTGGTTGGCACCCCATTTGTCGAACCAACCACTCCAGAATTCAGAACACATCAGCGGACTGTTGGGACGAAGTTGTTTCAGTTTGGCAAATTGCTGGTCGACGTTGGCACCTGTACCGAAGTTCATGGTCCAGATCAGATCATCGAGTCCGTTCAGGGTGAAGTTAGAGGCCCAGTCGCATTGGAACAGGGCGATGTCATTTCCGAAGTTGGCACGTACGATGTCTCTGATTTGGGATACATAACCCTTATCTTCTCCGTAAGATCCATATTCGTTTTCTACCTGTACCATGATGATGGGACCGCCATTGGCAATCGTCAGGTTTTTCACTTGCTTGGCTACGGCTTCTTCGAACAGAGCTACACGTTCAATAAAGTAAGGATCGGATTCGCGCAGACGTACATCCTTTTTCTTAAGCAGCCACCATGGCAGACCACCCATTTCCCACTCGGCGCAAACATATGGTCCGGGGCGAAGGATGACATACATATCATTTTGCTGGCACAGACGGCAGAACTCGGCCAGGTCGTTTTGCTCCGTAAAGTCATATACGCCGGGTTGCGGTTCGTGAGAGTTCCAGAATACATAGAGGCAAACGGTATTCATTCCCAGTGCTTTACACAACTTGATGCGTTGGTCCCAATAAGGTTTCGGGATGCGTGGGTAGTGCAGTTCGGCGGCTTTAACCACAAATGGTTTGCCATTCAGCAGGAAAGTTCCTTTGCCGGCTTCAAAACGACCTTGGTCGGCAAAGCTGTCGAAGTTCCATTTGTCACGCCAGGGAATGGTGATTTTATCACCTTCGAAGGAGAAGGGAAGCCATACATAACGTGAGTTTTCCAGGTCTTTCTTATTCCAGCGGTCGAACATGGCAATGTACATGTCTTTCTTGCCCATAACTTTCTGCACGTAAGTGCTTTGAGCATAGAATGTCTTGTCGGCATCTGTTCCGGTACAAGGGTTGCCGATTGTTTTCCATTCACCCATAATGGAGTCTGCTACTGCCAGTTCAGCCTGATTGGGATCCCAACCGGTACAGCCGGAAGAGAGCATGTAGTATTTTCCGTTACGCTTGAAGACGGCGGGAGCTTCGCGGCTTTCCTTGACGAAGTTACGGGTATAGCGTCCGCTCGGTCTTTGATAATCGTCAGTCAATTCGCTGATGTACAGCGTTGCATTGTTTTCTGACGAATAAAAGTGGTAGGCACGGCCATCATCGTCTACGAATACGGTTTGGTCGCGGCTCATGGCACCGTTGGGGCGGAAACTGCCCAGATAGGTGAATTCTCCGGTAGGGGAGTCACTGATGGCTACTCCGGCGCATGCCTTGCTGTAGTCGGCACTTTCCACGTGTGCCCACATCACGAATTTCTTGGTTTTTGGGTTATAAATCACCTTCGGACGTTCCAGTACCTTGCTGGTGTGCAGGTCGTGGCCTTGGTCGTCCTTCACTGCGGGAAGCACGATGCCTTCGAACTTCCAGTTCAGCAGGTCTTTGGATGAATAGCAGCTCACGCCGGTTACATCCGTGCGGTAACACTCCCATGTGGCCCATTCGGGCAGGATGGTTTTACCTTTTTTGTACTCACCGTACCAGTAGTACGTT
>ULMC01027324.1_pt1 | contig 23789 bp, 15 predicted proteins | sample 1951541 | NCBI WGS metagenome assembly ULMC01 (sample SAMEA4835539, study PRJEB28245) | human gut metagenome | biome: gut microbiome; material: fecal sample | place: Denmark | collected 2008 | reverse complement strand
GACGCCGCAGACAAGCGTCAAAATTCCGAAGGGTTCGACGGGAAACAAGGCGTATACCGCAAACTGGAAGGTGATCAGATACACCATCACACTGGTCACGAACGGCGGCCCAGTCATAGCTTCGATACCCTACACCGTGGAGGATTCCGTCACCCTGCCCATCCCTCCCGAGCGTCCGGGCTACGAATTTGCCGGCTGGGTCCTCGATGGCAGCGGTCAGTTCCCTTCAACGCCGATGATTATCCCCGCAGGCTCAACCGGCGACCGCCTTTACAAGGCGGAGTGGCGTGTGGCGACGTACACCATTACCTACGTGAGCCACGGCAAAGCATATAATTGGGTTCAATACACCATCAACAACCAAGTTTATTTCGGGACACCGGAAGAAGACCCGTCCTACTACCTCCCGGGCTATACCTTTGTAGGTTGGAAAATCGACGGCGTAGAAGGAACGCCGCGCTCCTACATGCTGCCCAAGGGCTCGTATGGCAATCGAACGGCGACCATGCTTTGGGAGCCAATTCCGTAAGCGTAAACAAGGAGAACAAGGAGGGGCTGCGCATTGGACTACCTCAGCGTAAAGGAAATAGCGGAGCTGTGGGGCGTTTCCATCCGCATGGTGAATTACTACCTGAATACCGGGCGGATTCAGGGGGCAATCCGGAAATCGGGCGGGTGGCTGATTCCGGCGAATACGCCGCATCCGGCGGATTTGCGCAAGAGCGGGCAGCGCGGGCAGGAAAAAATCCCCCCGCGGATGGCAAAGTGCTATATGCCGCTGATTTCCCGCCCGTGCGACAACGGCTTCCAAAATCTCCTGCTGACCATGAACGACGAGGAGGAACGCGACATCGCCCGCGCCCTGCACCACTATTTCCGCGATGAGCACGAGGAAGCCCGCGAAATCAGCGAGAAATACCTGACGAGCAAGTGCCCCGAAATCCGCCTGTCCGCGCTGATTACCAACACGATGGCGATGCTGCAGACGGGGGACGCCGCCAAGTGCCGCCGGAATCTCGAAATGATTCAGCGGGACGGGCAGCGCGCAAACGACGATTCGTGGCGGCTGTACAGCAGCATTACCGACGCGCTCATCAGCGTGTTCTTCCACTCCGAGAAGCTCGACTTGACCCCTATCCGCCCCGCTATCGGTATTCTTCCGCCCGGAATGCAGTATTTCGCCATGTACGCCATCGCCCACGCGCTCTACATCCGGCGCGAATACGAACACGCGATGGGCATTGCCGAATCCGCCCTGCTGATGGCGGGCACGCGCTACCCCATTGACAGCATCTACCTCAACATCGTCCTGTGCATGATTTGCATGAGCCTGAAGCAGGATGAACGCGCGGAGCAGAAGTTCGATGCCGCGTGGAGCATCGCCAGCCGCGAGGGGTACATCCACCCGTTTGTGGAGCATCACGGCATTTTGCAGGGGCAGGTGGAGCGCGCGCTGCGCAAGCAGGAGCCGGAAACGTACAACAAGATTGTGCAGTCGGTCTACCGCTTCAGCCGCGGGTGGATGAAAATTCACAACCCCGTGTCGACGCTGCAGGTGACCGACGCGCTCACACCCTACGAGTTTTCGATTGCCATGCTTGCCGCGAAGGGACGCAGCAACAAGGAAATCGCCGCGCTGATGGGCGTTTCCGTCAACACGGTGAAGTCGTACATGGAGAGCATCTTTGAGAAGCTGCAAATCTCCAGCCGGAATGAAATCGACGCGTATGTGAATCGGTAATATCAACAAAAGCACGCACTCCGAATGTGGAATGCGTGTTTTTGTATTCGGATTTTTCATTGCAGAAAAAATATGTGAAAATTGAGGAAAATGCTTGACAAATAGAAAAAAACAGATATGATACACACAAGGAGGTTGAGAAACATGGATTTTGCGTATTTTCTGATTGCTTTGGTTGCAATTGCAATCAACGTTGCATTTGCAATGTATGCGGGCGGCATTGCTGAGCAGAAAGGGTACAAAAAAGAGAACTGGATTGCCGTGTGCATTATCTTTGGCATCTTCGGCTACATCCTCATTGCTGTTTTGCCTGATTTGGAACTGCGTGCAACATTGGAAAATATAGAGAAAAAGCTTGCAAAAGATAAAAACGACAACTATCCGCCGCGCAGCAGCAGTAGCAGTAGCAATAGCAATAGCAGTAGCAATAGCAGTAGCAATAGAAATAGCAATAGCAGTAACAGTAACTGCACAATCAAATCGCTTTCGGAAATGACGCCGTTAGCAGACTACTGGACATGCAAGTATTGCGGCTTAGACAACCCGAAGGAAGCGCGCTACTGCCAGCACTGCGGTGGATACAGGTGAATAAAAATCAGCCGCGACGAGCGTATTCACTCGTCGCGGCTGTGTTTATCTATGCGCTTCCTTATTCTGATACATCCGCGCATCTGCCCGCGCCAAGGAATCCGCCAAATCATCCGTCGACGGATTAAAATGCGAACAGCCCACCGATACCATCGGCAGAACCGGATTCTCCGCCCGCGCCGCATCCATCAGGTGCTGGAAAATCTCCGTCATGGTGTTGTATTGCGCGTTCCGCCGCGTCAGTATCACGCAGAACTCGTCGCCGCCGATGCGGAAGCACGTCCCGTAATTCCCATACGCGCGGCGGATGCAGCCGGCAATCGTCCGCAGGCAGGCGTCGCCCATCAAGTGCCCATGGCAGTCGTTGACGTCCTTGAAGCGGTCAACGTCGAACATCAGGATGGTAGCAGGCACGCGCAGGCGCGCCAGATAATGCTCGTAGCCCAAGCGGTTGACAAGCTGCGTCAGCCCGTCGGTTTGCAGTACCATGTCGCTGGAGAATTTCGACATCATCAGCGCGCCGCAGCTGATGGTAATCCAGTCGATTTTGACCATCGGCAGGAACAGCTGCACCATCAGCCCTAACAGCACGAACAGCGTCGCGAGCATCAGCTGTGTGCCGCCGGTGTACTGATAGGCGCGGCAGGCGAACCAAATCTGCACGAGGAAGAACACCATGCTGCCCCCGTAGGCGAGCATGTAGAGCACGTAGAGCAACCCGTGGTGATAGAAATTCTGCCCATCGACATAGAATATCAGCCCTGTGAACGCCGAGAGCAGCACCAGCAGCGCGTGGAAGCCCGCAAGGCACAGCAGCCTGTGTACCACTTTCCGCGGGCAGGGATGGATAACGCAGCCCGCGAACAGACCGATTAGCGGCGCAAGCGAAAGTTCGATGGTCTTGACGGCGATATGCAGCGGAATCAGCGCGGGCGGCGTGCCATCCATCTGCACGCCCGACCACTCACACAGCGCGCAAATGGCGATGGTGGCGTACAGACCGCCGCAGAGCAGGTTTCGGATCTTGGATTGGCTGATGTCGCCGCGCAGGGAGAAGAGCATAATCGCCATGGCGAAGACGCTGAGAGCAATATTTGCCGTGTATAATTCATTCATGCTGATTGTGGAGGCGGTTGACAAGCAATCGCGGCAGATAAGTTTGAAAAGGGCAAATTCCCCCTTCTTATAATAATGATACCACGAAAAAAAGAGGATGAAAAGTTGGTTACATAGGGAAAATTGCAAATGTGGCAGATTTCAACAAATGCGGGGAAATGGTTACATGGCGCGTCTCCCATCCCCACGAAAAAAGGGACTGACCGAAGCCAGTCCCTTTGATGATTATTCGTATTCGCAAACGCTTGCCCAGCGGATGAGCAGGTCGCGCTCTTCGGGCTTGCCCTTGAGGGACTGGCTCGCGGCGACGATCGGAATCCACTGCTGGACGTACTGCTTGGCGGTGTCGCTCTTCTTGCAGAAGAGGGAGAGGTACTTTTCCGCCAGCGCTTCCTTGCCTTCGAGGACGAAGAGCAGGTAGGTGCGGGCGACGTCAGCGGACGCGTTGCCCTGCGTGGCGTGCGACCAGTCGAGGATGTACCACTGTCCGTCGGGGGCGATGATGATGTTGGACGGGTTGAAGTCGCCGTGGCAGACCTTCTTGTGGACGTGCATACTCGCCAAGCGGGTGTGCAGCTCGTAGCGGGTGGTCGCGTCGAGGTCGGTGGCGGAAATCTTGCGCTGCATCTTCTCCGTCAGGCTGTTGAGCATCGGGCAGGTGCAGGCGTGAACCTTCATCTGAATGTCAACAAACAGGTTCAGGTACTCGTCTTCCTTTTCCGGATGCGCCGCCATCAGCGCCGCCAGCGTGTCGCCTTCAACGAACTCCGTCGTAATCGCCCATTGACCGTTCACCGTGTCAACAGCAAGGAGCTTCGGAATCGGCAGGCCCGTCTCTTCCACGCGCGCCGTGTTCAGCGCTTCGTTCAGAATGTCCGCCTTGCTGTACCCTTCGGCAAACACCTTGATGGCCTTGGCGCCGTCGCGGTAAATCTTCTTATTCTCCCGCTCGGCAATCACATGCGTCAAATCCATAGGGAAACCTCCTTCTATATGGTTCATGTTTATTGGGGGGAGAGGCGCAAGGGCGCTGCCCTTGACCTGCGAAAGGGTCTGTGACCCTCTGGACTCCCTTTTCGCGATTGAGTTGGTGACGCTATCACACAACGTCCGCGTGTTTATGCGAGGATTCGCGTCTGCGGACGCGACCAGAGGGCAATGGAAACAGACGAAGTCTGCGGTCGCCCTCTGGACTGCTTCGCCCCCTCCTGCGCTTGTTGGTTGGTAAAGCGGCAGTGGAGAACGCGAAAGTCGATATTTGTCCTAAATATCTATTCGCCGCCCAAATGCGACATTCCTGCAAGCAGACAAAATTTTTTGTGCTCAAAAATGCCCGGCCCAGCAGAAGCATTCCTGCCAAGCCGGGGAGAATGGCGCATTACTCGCCGTAGTACGCCTTCAGATACATTCCCTTGATTTCGCTGATGAGCGGGTAGCGCGGGTTCGCGCCGGTGCACTGGTCGTCGAACGCCTGCTCGGACATTTCGTCCAGCGTCGCGAGGAACTTCTCTTCGTCCACACCGTAGTCGCGGATCGTGTTCTTGATGCCGACGCGCTCCTTCAGGGCATGGATGTTGCGAATCAGGTTCTCCACCGTCTCGTCGTCGTTTGCGCCCTTGAAGCCGAGGTACTCGCCGAATTCGGCGTAGCGGCGCTTCGTGTGCGGATAGGCGTACTGCGGGAAGGTGCCCATCTTCGTGGGAACTTCGGCGCTGTTGTAACGGATGACCAGCTCAATCAGCAGCGCGTTGGCGATGCCGTGCGGCAGGTGATGGAACGCGCCCAGCTTGTGCGCCATGGAGTGGCAGACGCCGAGGAACGCGTTCGCGAACGCCATGCCAGCCATCGTGGCGGCGTTGCCCATCTTTTCGCGGGCAACCGGCTCGTTCTGACCGTTGTCGTAGCACGCGGGCAGATACTCGAAAATCAGCTGAGCCGCCTGCTTCGCCAGACCGTCGGTGAAGTCCGTCGCCATCATGGAGGCATAGGCTTCCAACGCGTGGGTCAGCGCGTCGATACCGGAGGCGGAGGTCAAGCCCTTCGGCGCGGACATCATCATGTCAGCATCCACAATCGCCATCTTCGGCAGCAGCTCGTAGTCCGCAAGCGGGTACTTCACGCCGGTGTCCTGATCGGTGATGACGGCGAACGGGGTGACTTCGGAGCCCGTGCCAGCGGAGGTCGGGATGGCGATGAAGTATGCCTTTTCACCCATCTTCGGGAAGGTGTACACGCGCTTGCGGATATCCATGAAGCGCATCGCCATGTCGAGGAAGTCCACTTCCGGATGCTCGTACATGACCCACATAATCTTGCCGGCGTCCATTGCGGAACCGCCGCCGATGGCGATAATGCAGTCCGGCTGGAAGGAGGTCATCGCCTTGGCGCCTTCCTTTGCGCAGGCGAGGGACGGGTCGGGCGCAACATCGTAGAACGTGGTGTGGACGATGCCCAGCTCATCCAGCTTGTCGGTAATCGCCTTGGTGAAGCCGGATTTGAACAGGAACGCGTCGGTGACGATGAAGCAGCGCTTCTTGCCCATAACTGCCTTGAGTTCATTCAGGGCGACAGGCAGGCAGCCCTTCTTGAGGTAGACCTTTTCAGGCGCACGGAACCACAGCATATTCTCCCTCCGGATGGCAACAGTCTTGACATTCAGCAGGTGCTTGACGCCGACGTTCTCGGAGACGGAGTTGCCGCCCCAAGAGCCGCAGCCCAGCGTCAGCGACGGACGCAGCATGAAGTTGTACAGGTCGCCGATGCCGCCCTGAGAGGAAGGCGTGTTGACGAGGATACGGCAGGTCTTCATGCGCGCGGCGAAGCGGTCAATCAAATCCTTGCGGGTGACGGCGTTCAAGTAGATAGAAGAGGTGTGGCCGTAGCCGCCGTCAGCAATCAGGTGTTCCGCCTTGTCAAACGCATCGTCGATGTCCTTGGCGCGGTACATCGCCAGCACGGGAGAGAGCTTCTCATGCGCGAACTCTTCAGAAATATCCACGGATTCGACTTCACCAATCAGCACCTTGGCGGTTTCCGGCACGTCCACGCCCGCGAGCTTGGCGATGGTGTGCGCCTTCTGACCGACAATCTTGGCATTCAGCGCGCCGTTGATGATGATGGTCTTGCGCACCTTGTCCAGCTCTTCGCCTTCGAGGAAGTACGCGCCGCGCTTGGCGAACTCCGCCTTCACCGCGTCGTAGATGCTGTCCAGTACGATGGTGGACTGCTCGGACGCGCAGATCATGCCGTTGTCGAACGTCTTGGAGTGCAGGATGGAGTTGACGGCCACCTTCACGTCGGCGGATTCGTCGATAATCGCGGGCGTGTTGCCAGCGCCGACGCCCAGGGCAGGCTTGCCGGAGGAGTACGCCGCCTTGACCATGCCGGGGCCGCCGGTGGCAAGGATGATGTCGGCTTCCTTCATCGCCATGTTGGTCAGCTCCAGCGAGGGAACATCGACCCACGAGATGATGTCTTCGGGCGCGCCGGCAGCCACAGCGGCTTCCAGCACAACCTTCGCGGCGGCGATGGTGGACTTCTTCGCGCGCGGATGGGGAGAGATGATGATGCCGTTGCGGGTCTTGAGGCAAATCAGCGTCTTGAAAATGGCGGTAGATGTGGGGTTGGTGGTCGGGATGACCGCCGCGACAACGCCGATAGGTTCTGCAACCTTCATCATGCCGAATGCTTCGTCGCGCTCCAGCACGCCGACGGTCTGCGTGTCCTTGTAGGCGTTGTAGATGTATTCAGCGGCGTAGTGGTTCTTGATGACCTTATCTTCCACCACGCCCATGCCGGTTTCTTCCACCGCCATCTTCGCCAGCGGGATGCGCATGTTGTTCGCGGCGAGGGCAGCTGCCTTGAAAATCTTGTCCACCTGCTCCTGCGTGTAGGTCGCATAGACCTTTTGTGCCGCGCGGACGCGGGCGAGGGCCGCCTCGAAGCTCTCCACGTTATCGACGATCGGATACTCTTTCGCCATGATACTCTCTCCTTATGCTTCATCCGTCCTGCGGGGATGCGCCCGCGAACGGGGAATGTCGGTGTTTGTCGGGGTGACGAGAACAGTGTAGCAGATTGTTAAGCCTTTGTCAAGTAGCTGACACGATTTTAACGATATTTTTTTCACAATTTAATACGTTTTCGGAACGGGATGAATGGAATGGCGGATAGATGGGCGAAGGGGACAAATGCAAAAAGCGCTGTACAGTAAAAAAACAGCGGATGAATGTCGAATTTGCTGTTCTTGCTTGAAAATGTGCGGAAGATGCGGTATAATGGGGTGGAAAAGCAAAGGAAGGGGAGGGAAGCGCGTGAAAAGGAGTAGCACAGATACTTGTTGCCTCACGTTGCCGCTTAAATTGGAAAAGTGGCAGTCCGACCGCCTTGAAAAACGCTTTGAAATTGGTAGACAAATCTATAATACGATAGTTCATGCGGAGTTGAAGAAACTGCGCAAACTCGAAAGAACGCAGCAATATCAAGAAATTGAACAGAAGCTGGAAAACGCGAAGCAAGAAGAAACAAAAGAACTTTGGAAAAAGAAACGACAATTGCTGGATCAAAATGGACTTAGCGAAAACCACTTTAAGGCGGATATGAAATATTATTATCCGCATTTCAAGGATAACATTGCTTCAAGTGTGGCAGTTCATGGAATTGCGTCACAAGCTTGGACGGCGTTTGAAAAAGTGCTGCTTTCAAAAGATGGAAAGATGGTGCATTTTAAGAAAAAGGGAGAATTATCCTCGCTGAGAGGTTATTCACAGGCGGGAAAGAGTGGTGGCATCGAAATAATTTTTCGCGGTAGTTACGTCGAATGGAAAGGGCTGAAACTTCCGCTGCAACTGTCACCCAACAACGAGTATGAAACAGAAATGCTCAGCAAGCGCGTGAAATATGTCCGTATTCTACGCAAAGACGGCAAAACGAAGACGCATTGGTACGCACAGCTTGCTTTGGAAGGAAAACCGGCGGTGAAGCGTGATTCGATAAGCGGTGCACCGAAGCATCCCGTTGGGCATGGTGTCGTCGGCATCGACATTGGCACGCGAACGCTGGCGTATTCGGCAGATAGCAAAGTAGATTTGATAGAATTGGCTGACCGTGTTCAGAATATTGAGCAGGAAAAAATGCTGCTTCAAAGGAAACTGGACAGAAGCCGACGGGCGACGAATCCGGAAAACTATAAGCCGGATGGTAGCATTAAGCAAGGGGTGAAACTGACGTGGAACAATTCCAAGCGATATAAGCGGATTCAGCACCAGTATGCTATGATTCAGCATCATCAGGCGGATATCCGAAAACAGCAGCATAACGAATTGGCGAATTACCTGCTGACGCTGGGAGATTGCTTCTTTGTGGAAGATATGGACTACCGTGCATTAACCCGTAAAGCGAAGAAAACAGAAATTTCCGAAAAGACGGGGCGCTATAAACGCAAAAAGCGCTTCGGGAAGTCCATTGCGAATAAAGCACCGTCGATGCTGATTGCCCTGCTGGATCAGAAATGTAAATCACTGAATCTGGAAGGAGTCAAAAAGGTAGATACGGCGGTAAAAGCAAGCCAGTATAATCATCAGACAGACGAATGCAAGGCAAAGGAGTTGAAAGAACGCTGGAACATTATGCCGGACGGCGAACGCATACAGCGCGATTTGTACTCGGCGTTCCTGCTCCAGCATTGCAGAAGAGATTTGCCGGAATATAATAGGAAGAAATTGCAGGAAGCATTCGGAAACGAGCTTTATCGGGTCTTTGATCGCGAAGCACTCCAACGGGACTATCCGAAATTTGTGGAATACCATCGGAAGACGATTCAACGCCTTTCCGCGCTGCCCAAAACGATTGCCAGCATGGGCATCAGGCGAATCATCAGCTAACATGAAAATCCGGTGCGGTTCGCACCAACAAAACCGGTCGATTGTCCGTCCGGGGCTGTCGCTAATGGCGGCAAAGGTCGCCTTGACAGCAGAAGAGTTTCGGGAAAATAGTCAGCGCAGCATTGATTTGTTCAATACTGAAAAGCTATCTACCGACTCAACACGCGTTCTGAAAAGTGTATATTGCAATTCTGTGCATTTCTGCCGTTGCAATCTGCACGGAGCGTGTGGAGGCAAAGCGTTATGCTTCTTTCAGTTCTTCCAGCGCCCGCCGGTTGCAATCTGCACGGAGCGTGTGGAGGCAAAGGTGGATGCCCGCACGCTTGCCAGCAACAGAAAGGTCTTGTTGCAATCTGCACGGAGCGTGTGGAGGCAAAGAAGTCTTCACGCCACTTAGAGAGCAGAAGCGGCGGTTGCAATCTGCACGGAGCGTGTGGAGGCAAAGAGGGGTGATGGACGCTTCAATCGCGCCCGCCACCGTTGCAATCTGCACGGAGCGTATGGAGGCAAAGCATTTTGGTGTTGGCTGTCTGTCTTTGTCGATTTGTTGCAATCTGCACGGGATGTGTGGAAGGTATTGCAGTATCCCTCTACGAAAAATCCGAGAAAATTTATGCAGACCTATTGCATTTTTATTCATTTTGGTGTATAATCCATCTTGTCCGGCAGACGGACACAAAAATGATGAAAATCAGGATGAAGATAAAGGAGTCGATTGTTATGGCGAAGATGCGCGTATTGCTGGCTTATTCCGGTGGTCTGGATACCTCGATTATTGTGCCGTGGCTGAAGGAAAATTATGACTGCGATGTGGTCTGCGTTGCGGGCGACGTCGGGCAGGGCGAAGAACTGGAGCCCCTCCACGAGAAGGCGAAGAAGTGCGGCGCGGAAAAGCTGTACATCGAAGACCTGCGCAAGGAGTTCGTCGAGGACTTCATTTGGCCGACGCTCAAGGCGGGCGCGGTCTACGAGGGCAAGTACCTGCTGGGCACGTCCTTCGCACGGCCGCTGATTGCCAAGCGCCTCGTCGAAATCGCTCACAAGGAGAACTGCACTGCCATCTGCCACGGCTGCACCGGCAAGGGCAACGACCAAGTCCGCTTCGAGCTGACCATCAAGGCGTTTGACCCGAACATGCAGATTATCGCACCGTGGCGCATCTGGGACATCAAGACCCGCGAGGAGGAAATTGACTACGCCGAAAAGCGCGGCATCCCCGTCCCGGTCAAGAAGGATCGCCCGTATTCGATGGACCGCAACATCTGGCACATCAGCCACGAGGGCGCGGATTTGGAAGATCCGTGGAACGAGCCGCCGGAAGACCTGCTGCTGACGATGGTCACGCCCGAAAAGGCGCCTGATCAGCCCGAATACGTCACGGTGGACTTCGAGAAGGGCGTGCCGGTCGCCATCAACGGCGAAAAGCTGGACGCGGTGGATTTGCTGACGAAGGCGAACGAAATCGCGGGTCGCAACGGTGTCGGCTGCGCGGATTTGGTGGAGAACCGTCTGGTGGGCATGAAGTCCCGCGGCGTGTACGAAACTCCCGGCGGAACGATGCTCTACGCCGCGCACGGCATCCTCGAATCCATCACGCTTGACCGCGCCACCAGCCACTACAAGGAGCTGGTCGCGAGCAAGTTCGCGGAGCTGGTGTACGACGGCATGTGGTATACGCCCCTGCGCGAGGCGCTCTCCGCGTTTGTGGACAGCACGCAGCAGGCGGTCAACGGCACGGTGAAGCTGAAGCTGTACAAGGGCAACTGCATCAATGCGGGTGTGAAGTCGCCGAACAGCCTGTACATGGAGGAAATCGCTACATTCGGCGACAGCCACGACCTGTACAGCCACAAGGATTCTGCGGGCTTCATCAACCTGCTCGGTCTGCCGCTGAAGGTCAAGGCGATGGTGGAGCAGAAGAATAAGAAGTAATTCAAAGCAACACCGCACAACTCGGCGGCTGACCGCCTCATTTGTGTAAATGTGATAACTGTGGTGTCCAGCAAGTCCTGCACTGAATTCGGGAGTAGAGCCCCAAATAGTATAAACGCGCTCGTCGGAAGGTCGGCGGGCGCGTTTTCTGTGCGAATTTGAAATTTGGAGGGGGTTGAGGCAGCTGATTTCAGAAAAAAACGATTTTCTGAAATGTGGTTACACGCCGACACGAAAGTCGTTGTGAAGATACACAACAATTTGCCATGCTTTTGTCAGAAATGTCAGAAATATATAATTCTTCAAGAAAACACTTGACTTTTTTCGAGGGAAGGGTAAAATAGAAGAAAGAAATCGCGAGGGAAAGGAGGAACGGACAGTGATTTGCTATCAACAATCGCATGGCTGGGCAAATTGCTGGATAGCCGTAGAGAAAAGAAAAGAGCACAGCCGAAGCGATAAAATGGACAAACTGGAAAAGGAGAGAATACGATGAGCGTCATTAGTTTTTTGCTGCTGGTTGTTAGTTTGGCGGCCAATTGGAGAGTTTATCAGAAGATGGGCAGACAAGGCTGGGAAGGAATTATTCCGTTCTATAATATCTACGTTCAGTTTGAAGTGCTGTATGGTCAGGGGGCGAAAATGTTCCTGCTGCTGATTCCGTTTTATGGCATCTACATTGCTATCAAAGCAGCCATCGATCTTGCGCACGCATTCAACCAAAGCACGGGTTTCGGTTGGGGATTGGTGCTGCTGAACACCGTATTTGTCTGCATTCTTGGCTTTGGCAAGGCGGAATACATGGATGGCTCGCATGCTGTCACAAGTGACGATGCGATTAGCAGAACACTTGACAGTATTGCGAATGAGAAGAAATAATAACGCGGAAGGCATGCAATGTCCGATGATACATATCCTTTGGACTGGTAACTAAAACACTGTCCGCCTCCCATTCACGGAGGCGGATTTTTCATATCCATGCACATAAAAACGAGCCACCTTCTCACGAAACTGGCTCATCACTGTGAAATGACTCAAAAACTAATACAATTCCCGGCTATCGTTTTGCAATAACCCTTTCGTTTTACATTGGGTGCATTTGGGTGCAAACTGAGGCGCGGTGGGTGCAGCACCGGACTGTCGTTTGATCTTTAATTGTCAAGTCAAGTGCAACAGGTGGTTGAAGAAAACTTCAAAGGGAAATCTCCAGCCGAGGTATTTACGGGGACGAAGATTGATCTTGCTGGTATGCTGCCTTTATACAGACTCAATATGTCAGCGATGCCCTTGGGATACAGGTCAAGTACATTACAGACATAGAGAAGATCCGGGCCTGCGTCGTGATATCCATGCCGGTCATCTCGATCAACGAGCAGGTGGCGGATTTGGGCGGGGTCCTAAAGCCTGCCAGGGTGGAAAAGCTGCTGTGCAAATCAGAGCATGACATTTGCAGCGGATAGCGTTCATCTACGTCCATAACGCCTGCCGCAGCCAGATGGCGGAAGACCTGAAGCGGCACCCGGCGTTGGACGTGTTCGAGAGCTGCTCCGTATGGACGGAGCGGAGGATCGCATCAACCTGGACACTGTTCGGCTGATGAAGGCACTGTACGGCTTTCAGGAAAAAGAAACTGCGCGTACCGGGTTTGGTACGCGCAGGCCTGATCGTTACATTTTGTTGACGCCGCCCTCGGTCACGCCGTTTTCGTTATAGGCGTCAATGGCATAATAGTAGGTTTCCCCAGCATTCAGCGTCGTGATGAAGGCTTCTTCGCTGCCATACACCTGGTAGCTGGCATAAAGTTTGTCGGGCGCAATGCCGAAACGCACGTTGTAGCCCGTGGCGCCCTCCGCCTTGTCCCAGGTCAGGCGGCAGGTCATGGGATCCTCCATAACGGCATGGCCGCCTGCGACCCGCTGAGGTTTTTCGCCATTGCCGATGCCAAATACGCGCAGACCGGAAATGCTCACGGGGCTGTTGTAGGGCGTCTCCTCACAGGTGATGCGCACAAATCGCAGCTGCGTGTCCTGAGCCAGCACATGGTAGGGATGGCTGCGGTCGTCCTCCGTCGTCCGGGCATCCACCAGCGTTGTCCAGTTCTCGCCATCGAGGCTGCCTTCCAGCAGGTAGCGGGTGCGCAGTTGCTTGCCAGAGTCCACATAGCGCCCGCCCACTGCGCCGGGCAGACCGCACGCCTCAGGCGGCATCTGCATGACTGGGATGCCCTCTTCCGCGAAGTTAATCTGAATCCCATGCACGCTGCACGGTTCGCCCAGATCCAGATTCAGCCATTCGCCTTTGCTTCCCCTGGCTGTCCACCAGGTCTTGATGCTTTCATCCACAGACAGCTGGGCAGGATGCCCCTCCGCAAAGGATGACGCTTCCACCGGCTTGCGGTAGGAAAGCAGCATGTGGCGGGGCTTGATCGACCAGGGATCAAATTTACCTTGGGGAATTTCCAACGGATAATCGGCGAAATTCTGATTGCAGAACAGCAGACCATCCTGATCCACGCCTGCGGGAAACAGGCCGACGCGGCGTTCAAAATCAGCGTTGACGCTGATGCCCATGCTGGCCACATGCCACAAATTTCCGTAACGATCCTCCATGGTGCTGCCATGGCCTGCGGCAGTGATGAATCCGCTCAGACGGGAGCTGAAGGGGGAATTCACGCCGAAGGTGAAGGGACCCAGCGGCGCATCACCCACCACATAGCCGTTACTGTAAATGGACTCTTCCGTGGCTGGCGCGCTATACTGCAGGTAATACCGACCGTTCAGCTTGCTCATGTAGGGGCCTTCCATGAACGGGTCGCCGCTGCCAAAAAAGATGTCGTACAGCGTCTGCTCAAGCTCAGGACGATCCTTTTTCTTTTTGCCTGGGAAGTTGAAACGCTCAAAGCCATGGCTATTCTTGTCCCCATAGATGAGGGATTTGCGTTCGCCGATGGGCGTCATGGTGGCGGGATCCAGCTCGGTGCCATAGATGGGACGGTCGTTGGCACTGCCCCAGTACAGGTACACCCGGCCGTCATCATCCGAGAAAATCGCCGGATCCCAGAAATCAAAGGGTGCGCTGACCTTCTCAAACTGGTCGGACAGAGGATCCTTCGTCCGCCAGATGGTGCTGGATTCGCCCTTGCTGGACGCGCAGAAATACAGATAGTCGCCGATCTGCCTTGCGTCCGGAGCATACAGGTACATATCCAGATTGCGGTTCTCATGCCACTGCCAGCTGGCAAGATCGTTGGAATAGTAGAAGCCTGCGCTCATGCTGGCGAACAGGTAATAGGTGCCCTTGAAGAGGACCAGCGTAGGATCGGCAGCCTCCCGGTGGGCGGCTTTGCCGTAGTGCTGGAATTTGTACGCCAAATCAAGCGGATTGCAGAATTCCATAAGCAAGTTCCTTTCTGAAAAACCAGGCTACACGCAGCTTGAATCCGCGTGTAGCCTGCTGGGTGATGTGCTGTATTTTACCGAATCACATCCGCAAAATACACGTTGTTGCCTTAATTCCCGGCACGAGCCGCAAAGCGCTCGTAAGCGGTCTGCTTGATGCTCAGGTACTCCTCCAGGCCCAGTTCCTGCAGCTTCTGCTGATAAGCCTTGAAGGATTCGGGAGTCAGCTCGGCACGGCCCATGATGAAGTTGACAATCATGGGATGCGCATAGTCCTGCATATTGGTGTTGATGCGGTTAACCTTTTCCTGCTCCTCAGCAGTGAAGGACACCACATAGGGATACACGCTTGCACCGCCATACTTGGTCCACACTTCATCGCCCAGCACGTTGGGGTCGATGCCCTGCTCATTCAGCTCGCAGGTACGGGTGGCGTAATTCACCACGATGCCGGGCAGACGGTTCTGGGAAAACTCATACTGACCCAGATCCTTGGCCTCGTTCATTTCCTTGGTCCACAGAATGGAACCATTCTCGCGGACACCGTGCGTAATGCCCTTGTCCAGGTAGTCAGCCAGCTCGGCAGCACCCTGTTCCTCGCTCAGACCCATGCTGCGGGTGGCGGCACCTTCGTCGGTGTAGAACCAGTCGATAGCCGTCAGGATGCGGCTCAGCTTCTCCTTGCTGCAGGCGGTGGAAATTGCCCAGCCGGAGTTGGTGGTGGCACGGGTTGCAGCCAGATAGACAGGGGTGGGGGTTTCGATGCCATGCTCGGTATCAATGGGGGAGGCCAGCGGCATCACGTCCATCAGCAGGCCGTATTCCGGCAGGGACATAGCATCGCCCAACTGCTGCATCAGACCGAACCAGATGCCCGCAGAGCCGCCGTAGGTCAGGGCAGTGTTGGGCAGGTAGAACAGATCCTGGGAACGGCCGGCGAAGTCGGCATAGATGTAGCCCTTCGCGTACCATTCCTTCATCTTGACCAGGTAATTATAGAAGTTGTCCTCCGCAATACCGTAGCCCACGGAGCCGTCTTCCTTCAGGTAATCGGTGCCGCCGATGCCGAAGCCGCTGATCAGCTCGCCCGTGGAAAAGTAGCCGGTCGCAGGCAGGATGAGGCAGGCATAGTCCGGTAAGCCAGCAGCAGTGAAGTACTGCTTCATCAGCTCCAACATGTACTCCCAGTCGGCGATGGTGGTGGGCTCTTCGCTGCCGCTGGGGAAGGCTACGTTGCCGTCGGTCATGGTCTCCAGAATGTCACGGCGATACACCAGACCGCCCCACTGCTTGGGATGATCCTGGATGGTGGCTGCCAGGTAGATGCGGCCGCTGTCGTCAAACAGCGCGGATTTCACATCAGGGTTAGCGTCCAGCCAGGCCTTGTAGTTGGGCATGCAATCATCCAGATATGGGGTCAGATCATAGATCACGCCGTCGTCGCACAGGGTGCCCAGGTTCTCGGTGTTGAAGCCCATATCCATGATATCGGTGTAGTCGCCGGTACCAAGCATCAGGGACATCTGATCGGCTTCGCTGCCCTGGGGCGGAATCTGCCAGTCGATTTCGATGTTGAACATATCCTGCCAGTAATGGGTCACTGCGTTGTTACGATAGCCCTCTTCGGGATTGGGCACGTCGTCGCCCTGCTGGAACGCGGTGTAGGTCAGCTTCTTGTCGTTGTCAGCCAGTGCAGCAGCTTGTACAAGGCTCAGCAGCATGATGGCAGCCAGGAACACAGAAACGATTTTTCTCATGGGAACCTCCTTATTATTCAGCGTGATGTCTTCACGCTTTAGAATCTTAATCAGCCCTTGACGCCGCCAAGGGTAATGCCTGTCACAAAGTACCGCTGCGCAAAGGGATAGGCCACCAGAATCGGCAGCGTACCCACGATGGTCACGGCATACTTCACCAGGTTGCCGGTCATGTTGACCACATGGTTGGCTTCGCTGGAAGAGGTCAGCAGCTTGGACACGTCGTTCTGAATCAGCAGCGAGCGCATGATCAGCTGCAGGGGCCACTTTTCACGGACACGGGGCAGGTAAATGGACGCGGAATACCAGCTGTTCCACTGGCCGATCACCGAAAACATGATGATGACTACCAGCGTGGGCTTGACCAGCGGCAGCAGGATCTGGAACAGGATGCGGACGGGGCCCGCGCCGTCCAGCTTGGCCGATTCCTCGTAGGCGCCGGGCAGCTGCTCAAAGGCGGACTTCATCACAATGATGTAGTATGCGTTCATCAGCGCGGGCACGATGATTGCCCAGCGGGTATTGATGAAGCCCAAGCTGCGGATGACCATGTAGGTGGGGATCAGGCCGCCGCTGAAGATCATGGTGAACATGATGAATACGGTGAGCGGCCGGGCCAGCTTGAAATTCTTGCGGCTCACCAGGAAGCCGGCGATGGCCGTCAGGAAGGTGCCTGCCGCGGCGTTGCTCACAACATACAGCAGGGTATTGCCATAGCCCTCGATGATGGCGGAATTGCTCAGCACAATACGGTATCCTTCCAGCGTCGGCCTGCCCAGAGGCGCAAAGAGGATGCCGGAGGAAGCCATCAGCAGCCGAGGATCACTGACGGAGGCCATCAGGACGTGCCACAGTGGCATCAGACACAGAAAGCCAAAGACGATCAGCACGCCGTAATTGAAGATGCAGAAGATGATTCTGGATTTGCTTGTACGCTCAATCATATTGACACCTCCTTAAAGCACCGAGGTATCGGTGTATTTCTTGCTGAGGTAATTCGCCGTCAGCAGCAATACGGTGTTGATTACGGAGTTGAACAGGCCCACGGCGGTGGAATAGCCGTACTGCGCCTTTTCAATACCCAGACGCTGGACGTGGGTGCTGATGACGTCGGCGGTGGAATAGATGCTGGGGTTATACAGCAGCAGGATCTTCTCGAAGCCCACGCTCAGCAGGGAGCCGCAGCGAAGGATCAGCATGGTCACGATCGTCGGCATGATGCAGGGAATGGTGATGCTCCACACGCGGCGCAGACGGTTGGCGCCATCAATGGCGGCTGCCTCGTGCATCTCCTGGCTGACGGAGTTGATCGCCGCCACAAAGATGATGGACGAATAGCCCAGGTTCTGCCACAGGTCGGACAGCAGGTTGATGGCCCAGAAGTAATTGGGGTTCGTCAGCAGGTTTTCTTTGGGCCGCCCCGTGAGCGCGCAAAAGATATTGGTCACCACGCCGTTGGAGGCGCAGAACTCAATCACCAGGCCGCAGATCACCACCAGGGAAATGAAATAGGGCATGTAGCTGATGGTCTGGATCGCCTTTTTGAAGCGCTTGCAGCCGATTTCGTTCAGCTGAAGGGCGAAGATGATGGCCATCGGGTAGGCAATGACCAGACCCAGCAGGCTGATGACCAGCGTGTTGCGCAGAATCGACGCGAAGCTGGGATTGGTGAAGAAGTCCACGAAGTTGTCAAAGCTTACCCACTGGCTGCCCAGGATACCGCGCTGCGGCTTGAAATCCTGGAACGCGATCACTAACCCGGCCATGGGCGCGTAATTGAAGATCAGGAAGAAGGCGATGATCGGGATGGACAAGAGGTACAGCCCCTTGTTCATGGCGATATCATGACGCCAACCGGTTTTCCTGACCATTGCCTGCACATCGTCAGTCTTTGCTTGCATGACTCTCGTCCTTTCTGTACTGGGACATTATTCATCTCAGGAAATCGACTGCAATTTCTATACTTAATTTATCCTTTTCTGTCCGTCAACTATATTACAATCAACGGAATTTTATCATATATTTCGTATTTTCAGCCATCCTTTGGTGACGCACCGCGCCGCGTCGTCGCAATCGGCGTCGATACCGCCCGCCGTGATTTTCCAGCTCCAGTAGAACCAGCCGAGACACTCGCTGAAGCCGTCTTGGAACAGTTCAGCCAGGGCACAATACAGCTCGTCCTTTTCCGATGGGGTCATCTCGCGCAGACCGTCGGCTGTGTTCTGGACATTCCACTCGCCCACGATCAGCGGGATCCGCCGCCCTGCCGCCCGCAAGCGCTTCCCGAGGGACAGCAGATAGTCACGGTACACGTCCAGGTTCCGCTGCGTGAAGAGCATCCGGTCAGGTGTCATCAGGTAATGATGCGTATCCAGGCATACGCCTTCCATGCCTTCGTTCAGGAGAAAGTCATCCCAGATATCCAGTTCAAAGGCATCGCAGAATACAATGCGCTTGTCCGCTGCCATATGCCTGCGCATCCGTGCATACGCGTCCCGGTAGAACTGCTTGAGAAACGCCAGCGAGTAGTTGGCGTTCCCTTCAGCCAGCTCCGGCTCCGCCGGGGTGTAGTAGCGGATGAATTCCTGAATGTTCAGGTACGCACCCGAGGGCGTATCGCTGCACATCGGTTCGTTCAGCGCCTCGATTCCCCAGAGTGCCTCCCGCTGGCCGTAGCGCTGGGCCAGCCGCTCCAGCACCCGCAAGGTGCAATCCACGCATTCTTCTTTGGTCGACCAGAGGCAGATGCCGCTGATGCCCGAGTTGTCCGTGCCGTTGTGTCCGCCGGGCACCGTGTGCAGGTCGATCAGGATTTTCAGCTGAAATTCTTCCGCCCATTCAAACGCTCTATCCAGATATTCATAGCAGTGAATGTACGGCCCAATATCCTCAAAGATGAAGAACGGCACCGGAATCCGCACCGCGTTGAATCCGTGATCGGCAATCTCCGCAAAATCACGGCGCTGAATGAAGGTATCCCGGAAGGTTTTCAGCCGTTCCCTGGCCCGATCTTCACCCAGATCATGGCAGAAATAGGTTTCATCCGCCGCTGTGGTGCCGTCAAACAGAGATGGCGTCATCCATTTTTCCAATACCAGCCAACCACCAAGGTTCACGCCCTGCAGCATCATGTCCCCTCCTTCTCTTCGTGGGTCGAGCGATGATGACATGCTGAATTTGTCCGTTGCAGCTTCCCTGCACTATCCATATCATATCGCACAACAGACCGATTTGATATATGAAGCATCGGTTTTTTGTCATATTCTTCTGATTTTCGACCTGTTTTTTCATGTCTGCGCGTTGAATCAGGCGATGATCCATGCTATAATGAAGCCATCATCCAGGGTAAAAGAAAGAGGGTGTCCGCATGATTGAGTATAACCATTATATTTATATGGCGGAAGGCTTGCGATCCTGCCTGTATGTCTGCATGGCGGACGGCACACAGGATGAGGTAATCAACCGCACGCTGATGGATGATGCGCCCGTTCTCCCCGACGATCTGCTCAAGCAGCTGAAGCAGATGGTGCCGCCGCAAGGAATCCGCACGGCGCTGGTTAACGGACGGTATACCTATTCCGTCTTCCGCACACCGGAGCGTATCCTGCTGATGGGGCCGAATATCGTTATCAACCATCGGCCCTATCGGTATACCATCCATACAGCACAGCCCCTGCCCGTCCAGGATGATCAGCTGTACAGCATATCCATTGACACCTATCAGCTGGTGCTGCTGCCCTCCTACAATCTGTACTATGAGAATATGCTGCGGGAAGCGGAATACCTGGAGGACAATTTTCTTCATCCTTCAGAGGAAAATGTACAGAAGGACTACCAGAAGCTGCTGTTCACATCCCGGGAGGAGCAATTCTCCCATAACCCCTACAGTCTGGAAAAGCGGATGCTGTCAGCTATCGAGCAGGGAGATCTGGTGCTGCTGGAGGAATGCCGCCGCCAGGAGATTATTGACAAGGAGGGACTACAGCGCTTCGGCAAGCTATCGGAGAATACAGAACGCAGCTACCGCAATCTGGTGATCTGCGCCATTACTCTTGCCAGCCGCGCAGCCATCCGGGGCGGCGTGAACCCGGAACTTGCCTTTTCCTTGTGCGACTCCTACATTCTCGAGGTGGAACGGCTGAAAAACCTGAACGAGCTGGAACCCCTGACCGAAAAAGCAAAGGTCAATTTCTGCACTATGGTCAAGGAAATCAAGGAACGTCAGAAGCACAACACTGGCAGCTATTGCAAAAACCCGCTGGTGGAAAAGGCTAAGGATTACGTCTACGCCAATCTACACCGCAAGGTGACCCTGCGGCAAACCGCTGAAACGCTGTATGTGAACCAGAATTATCTGTCGGAGCTGTTCAACAAAACGGAGGGGATTTCGTTCTCCGCATTTGTGATGACGGAGAAGCTCAATCAGGTCAAGCGGATGCTGATCCACTCCTCCGCGTCCTACGTGGATATCGCAAATTATGTGGGCTTTTCCTCGCAGAGCCACATGGGCAAGCTCTTTCGTGAGCACTTCGGCATGACACCAAGGGAATTCCGCAACCAGTACAGCGCAACGGAATATGAGGAATAATGCCTTATGAACATACAGGAGGCGCCCGTGAAAGCGCCCCCTGTTTCTTATTTCATGATGGTTTTCAGCATCCAGGATACGTTCTCCCGCAGCCGCAGGATGTCCAGGCGGCCTTCCTCCGCCGCTTTCTCCAGAGGCGCGGTGTAGGTATCGTCGCTGCTGCAGGGTGTGATCCAGGAGACACCCGCGTTGATCATCTGTGCCGTATCCGCCGTCAGATAGCTGCCCCAGTCCGTCATCACAAAGCCTTTGAAGTTCCATTCTCTGCGCAGTACGCCCAGCACCAGCTCAGGGTCGGTGGAGGTATAGCAACCGTTGAGCAGGTTGTAGGAGGTCATCATCCCCGCTGGCTCATAGGCGCGCAGCGCGATCTCAAAGGACCGCAGGTACAGGTTCCTCAGCGTGCTTTCATCCATCACGCTGTCGTTGCGCTTGCGGGAGGCTTCCGCATTGTTGGCCACAAGGTGCTTGTAGCATCCATGCACGCCTGTGCTTTCAAGGCCCTTGGCAAAGGCTGCTGCCAGCATGCCTGCCAGATACGGATCTTCCGAGAAGTATTCCGGATTGCGGCCGCACAGCGGATTCCGCTGCAGGTTGAAGCTCGGACCCAGGATCATGGAAATGCCCAGTTCCCTGGCTTCCTCGCCGATCACGCGGCCCACCTCGCCGACAAGCTCCGCGTTGAAGCTGGCAGCATAGCACGCGCCGGAGGGCATACCGATGTTGCGCTGCTTCATGTTCACGCCGCTGTTTCCGTCAGCCACAATATAGTCCGGGATGGCCATGGCGGTGATTTTGGCGATCCTGCCGGCCTCGCCGGTGCCTTCCATGCCCCAGCCGTCGCCAGAGCAGCAGGACAGGCGGATCAGCTCCTTCACGGGAAACTGCTCCACGCCGGGATACAGGGGCGCGTCGCTGTAGCCGGGTGTGCTGCGTTCGCCCGTCAGATGCACCTGCGTCCTGCGTGTAACGATGGTGGCAGGAACCGTGAAGCAGCCGATCTCCCGCACGTTCTCCCCGTGTTCGCCCAAATAGAGCGTATACACGCCGCCTTCCAGCAGATAGGCCTGATCCGCGGCACTGAAGACATCCAGACAGCGGCCATCCACACAGAGCGTCAGGCTTTGCTCCTCGCCGGGCTGCAGCGTTTCCGTTTTGTTAAAAGCAACCAGTTCCCTAAGCGGCTTGTCGATAGTCGTACGGGGCTTGCCTACATAAAGCTGCACCACCTGCTTGCCGGGGCAGCTGCCCGTATTCTTTACGCGCACGGACACAACGGCGTCCGTGTTTTCCTGATAAGCCACAGATTCCACCGTTTCCGTGAACGTGGTATAGCTCAGCCCGTAACCAAAGGGAAAGGCGGATTTCCTGCCGCGGGTGACAAAGTACCGATAGCCCATGAACACCCCTTCGTCATAACGGGTGGTCAGATGGGGGCCGAAGTCCGCCGTATAGCGCTGCATCTCGTTGTGATAGCAGTCATAGAAGTTGCCAGCAGAGGGCAGGTCATCATAGGTTTTGGCCCAGGTGCTGGTCAGACGGCCGGATGGCGTAGTACGTCCTGCCAGCACGTTCAGCAATGCCTGACCGGCCAGCATGCCGCCGAAGCCGTTGTACAGGATCGCGGAAACATGGATGTCATCCGCGAAATCCATCGCGATGGGATAGCCCACGTTCAGGACGAGCACCACCTTGGCAAAGTGCCTGTTCAGCGCCCGGAGCAGCGCTTTTTCATTGTCCGTCAGCGCATACTCGCCGGGGGCGGTGCTGTTGTCCATGTTTTCGCCGGAGGAGCGCACAAGGATCATCACAACGGTGTCGGACTTTTCGGCGGCACGTCGCAGGAGCGCATCCTCCGGCACGCCCTGGGGCTCCGCCTGGAAGAACGCCGCCAGCTCATGGTTCAGCGTATAGTCCGGGTCTGCGTCGACAGCCTGACGGAAATCCACCTGATACCGGGGATTGATCTTGCCCGCGCCCACCGCGCACGTCTGGAAGAAATACACACCCTCGCCCACTACATTCAGCGTGGAGGGCGGCACGGGCAGAGCATGATCGTCATTTTTCAGCAGCACAATGCCTTCCTCGGCTGCCTGCAGTGCGATTGCCTCATGTTCCGCATACTGGGGCAGCGGGCCGGTCTGCTCTCTGGTGATTACCTCAAACTCCGCGGGAATCATGACATTACCGTTCAGATCGGTGAAACCGCTGATGGACAGCCTGGCCCTGACGCCGTAGTCAACGAGCCGCCCGGCCAGCTGCACACCCAGCATGAACACCTCAAAGCCGGACATGATCTGGATTTTCTTCACCACATGAGGCACCTTCTGCCCGTCCAGCAGCACACAGCCGCTCTCCGGGATGACCTCCTTGGACACACCCATGGTCACGCAGCCCTTGAAATCATGATCCAGCATGTACATGCTGCCCAGTTTGTCGTCAGGATCGAACGTAATACACCGGCCTCCCTGGGGATCCGCTATCACGAAGGGCGGATCCTGCGGGCCGTTTTTCCATGCGTTGCTCATGCTGTCAGCCTCCTGATTATCTCACCTCAATGGGAATGATCGCAGCGACCGTACCATTCATGATCAGCGTCAGTTCGGCCTTGCCCGGCTGCATGCCGCTGCGCACGGCAGCCATGACCCGGCCGTCGAAGGTATCCCAGGCTGTATCGGTATAGCTGCCCTCGCAGCTGGGGTTGGCGGAACCGAAGCCGGCCAGCACAGTCTCGCCCTCCAGCACGGCCTGAATCCTCTTGACGGCAAAGCGATTGGTATGACCCTC
>ULMC01016688.1_pt1 | contig 26668 bp, 20 predicted proteins | sample 1951541 | NCBI WGS metagenome assembly ULMC01 (sample SAMEA4835539, study PRJEB28245) | human gut metagenome | biome: gut microbiome; material: fecal sample | place: Denmark | collected 2008 | reverse complement strand
GCTCTTCATATAAAGCTACATCCTCTGCACTCCATACACCTGCAACAGCCTTCTCAAGCAGCTTTGAAAGAACTGGCTTTGGAAGTGAGAATGGATCGTTTAATGCGCTGTCGATTGTGATCTCTCTGATCTTAGCAAGTTCATCTGCTGAGATCTCATCTCTTGAGATGTACTGTGGATTCATAGCTGCAATCTGCATTGCGATGTTTGTAAGAGCTTCCTTAGCTGCGTCGCCTGAAGCACCGTTACCTGCTACAAGAACACCGATTCTTCCGCCGCCATGGATATATGAAGCAACAACATCTGCTGAAACCTTCTCAAATCTTCTGACAGATATCTTCTCACCGATCTTAAGGATCTTATCATCAAGATCAGCCTTCATGTCAAGGATTGAAACAACATCCTCACCATCTCCGGCCTTATCAACATCTACTGTAAGTGCCTTATCTGCAACTGCCTGTACGAACTCCTGGAATACTTCGTTCTTAGCAACGAAGTCTGTCTCTGAGTTAACCTCAACAACAACTGCTGTATTTCCATCGATTGCAACCTTTGCAATACCCTCTGCTGCAATTCTTGCTGCCTTCTTCTCAGCCTTAGCAGCGCCGCTCTTCTTGAGTACTTCTACAGCTGCGTCCATATCACCATTAGTCTCTGTAAGTGCCTTCTTACAATCCATCATACCGGCACCTGTGAGCTCTCTTAACTCTTTTACCATGCTTGCTGTAATAGCCATCGTAATAACCTCCAAATAAATCTAGTATTTATATTAAAATATTATTCTTCTGTTGCAACTTCTTCAGCTTCTGTCTCAGCGTCTTCTACATCTGCTGCGTCTGCACCCTGCTGAGCCTCGATAACTGCGTCTGCCATCTTTGATACGATAAGCTTAACGGCTCTGATAGCGTCATCATTACCTGGGATTACATAGTCAAGCTCTTCCGGATCACAGTTAGTATCTGCAATACCAACAAGCTTAATACCAAGTGAATGAGCCTCCTGGATACAAATTCTTTCCTTCTTAGGATCTACAACAAAGATCATGTCAGGAATTTCCTTCATGTCCTTGATACCACCAAGGTTCTTCTGAAGCTTCTCCATCTCCTTCTTAATCTGGATAACTTCCTTCTTAGGAAGAACATCAAATGTGCCATCCTCTTCCATAGTTTCATACTTCTTAAGTGTAGCAATTCTTGTCTGGATTGTCTTGAAGTTTGTGAGCATACCACCTAACCATCTCTCGTTTACATAGTACATACCACAACGCTCTGCTTCGCTCTTGATTGAATCCTGTGCCTGCTTCTTTGTACCAACGAAAAGGATCTTGCCACCGTTAGCTACGCAATCACCGATTGCATTGTAAGCATCGTCAACCATACCAACTGACTTCTGAAGATCAATGATGTAGATACCATTACGCTCTGTGTAGATGTATGGCTTCATCTTAGGGTTCCATCTTCTTGTCTGATGTCCAAAATGAACACCTGCTTCGAGTAACTGTTTCATTGAAATAACGCTCATTTTCTTTACCTCCATGGTTAAAATCTTCTGCCGGTATCATCTCTTTGGACCACCCGAGCTATAGGCACCACGCCAACTATCAACCAGCATGTATATTATTTGTTTATGGGCAGAAATATCCTGTATTTCCACTCACGCAAAGTCGATTGTAACACAAGTAAAAGTGTGAAGCAAGCATTTTTTTGCTGCAGCAGCAAAAAATCCCTCCAAAACAGATCTCTGTATGAACAAAACCTGTTCCGGAAGGATTTTATCATTTCCACATTCTTATTTATTTGGGTTTTATACCATTTAAAGTGTTTATACCATTATAATGTCTATACTTTTATAACATCTATAACTTCATAATGCCTGTAACTTTTTTAATGCTTACATTTTTCGCAATCAACTTTAGATTATTTATAGCTTGAAGAGGTGATCATCGCCACAATGGTATCATAATCCTCTGTGCCGTCGAATGTGTATTTGCCTGGGATTATGGAACCTACAAGACCCTTATTACTTAAATATGAATAAAAATCCTGCGCACTCTTTACCATATTGATACCTGCCAACAGCTTACATATATCCATTGCCGTCATATCCTTAGTTACTGTAATAGTGCCGCCCTTCTTTGTTGCGTCATCACCCGGATCATTCTTGTCTCCCTGCATATCTTCTGTCGTAGGAGTTCCTGATTCATTTCCCGAACCATTACCGGAACCTGAACCGTTGCCACTACCGGTACCCTGTCCGTTGCCACTACCTGAGCCGTCTCCACTACCGGTACCCTGTCCATTGCCGGAACCTGAACCGTTGCCGTTTCCATTGTCAGCACTCTGTCCATCGCCCGAACCGCTGCCATTTCCATTGTTGTCACCCGGTGTAACTTCGGCCCCGGCTTCTGATGAGCCCGCCTGGTTTGTGTTATCCTCAGATGAAGCCCCTTCCGTGCTTCCCGCCTGGCTGTTATCAGCATCATCATTTGATGCCTGAGAAGAATTTTCCGTAACAGCTTCAGTTATAGTATTATTCTTGTTTACTGTGGAACTATCGCCTGTGGGCTTCTGTGTCTGAAAAGTAACCATCATAACCATCGCACCGATTATAAGTCCACATCCAAGTCCTCTAAAAAAATATCTCTTCCTCATATCATTCTCCTTGAGTATTGAACTTCAGTCCATTAAAAATTTGCATGTCTTGAATTTCAGACCAATTATCTCTTCTTAAGCTTGTTAATTACTGTTCTTGCTTCTCCGACACCTATGCCAAGTTGATTTGCAATTTCAATAATGTCCATTCCCTGACCGTATAACCTTGCAACCTCCTTGTTTGTGTCCTTCATATCATCCCAGATAGGCTCTGCCTGCTTAGGTGCCCTGTCCTTAATTTCTGCCTCAGGCTTAGTCTTTGCTGCCTTTGGTTTTCTTCCGCCCCTTTTTCTTGGAGCAGTTTTCTTAGGCTCCTCAGCCCCCGCACCCTTTCCTGCAGTGCTAATTTCTTTACCAGCGTCCTTTTTATCAGCCTGTTCTTTATCGGCATCTGACTTGCTGTCTGGTTTTTCTGTATTTCCGGTTTCCTGCCTTTTAGGTGCAGCAGTCTCCTCTGTCACATTCTCAGCCAGGATCTCTGTTTTATCAGTTTCATTTTCCCTGTCTGCGTCCCCTGCAAATGCACTCCACTTTCCGTCATTACCCATATCTGCATTATCATGTCCCACTGTGTCACTCTGGACTGCCGGCTCATCAGCCTGAGCAGCTGCTTTATTTTCCTGAACTGCTGCTTCACTCTTATTTGCATTTACGTTAGTCTTTTTCTTTTTTCTTCTGCGTGAATTTTTCTTTACTGCAGGCTTTGTGACCTCTGTTCCATCTACACTTCCGACATTCTTCTCTGCTGCATTTTCAGCCTTATCACCGGAATTGTTGCCCGCTGCATTTTCGGATTTATCTGCAATTCCGTCATCACCTGCTTCATGATCTGCTTCAACTGCAGATCCGTTCTCTGAATTATTTTCTTCTTCCTTAGCAATACCTTCTGCATCAACACTTTCACTGCCGTTACCCTCTGTTGCTTCAGCCTCATCCTTTGAAACATCACCGGTCTGTGCTGCTGTGCTTTCATCCTTTGCCATGCCAGCCTCTGTTGCAGCGATCTCACCTTCTGTATCAACATCTTCTGTTGCAGCGATCTCACTTTCTGTATCAATATCTTCTGTTGCAGACACCTTATTATCTGCGGAAGTCTCAGTCTCTGTCTCCTGGTCAGCTTCCTCGCTGTACTCAACAGGTGCAGGTCTCTCTTCGTCTGAGCTGTAAGAGTCATATGCCTCTGAAAGGCTCTTGTTAATATAGCTGATCATATTTTCCTTAGCCTTCTCTGAAAGCTCATCAGTACACTTCTCGATCTCGTCCCTGATCTCCTGCTCCTGCTTCTTCTTCGTATCTTCACTGTAGCTTCTGATAGCTTCCTTATGCTGCTCAATAAGCACATCATTAAATTCCTGCATTCTTCGTTTGAACTCTTCTGAGCTCTCGTTAAATTCCTGATCTTCCTTCTTGTAATCGTGAGAATCAAGTATGAAGAAGCTCACGATAACGATAATTACACCTACGATCAATGTTACAATACCAGCTGCCATATTCTTTATCTCCTTGCAAATAAATATTTTACAACCAAATTTTTATCTAAATATCAAATATATTTTTTCAACCACTATACCCTACATAGTTTTGTGAGTTTATATTTTTATGAGTTTTTATTTTTCTCAGCCTTCATATTTTTATCTTATAAACCCTTATGCCTTCTTAAGCTCATCAAAAACCACATCATTCAAAACTCTGATATAGGTTCCCTTCATTCCAGAAGACCTTGCCTCAATGACTCCTGCACTCTCAAACTTTCTAAGAGCATTTACAATTACCGATCTTGTTATGCCAACGCGATCTGCCACCTTACTGGCAACAAGTATTCCCTCATCCCCCTTTAACTCTGAGAAAATATGCTTTATTGCCTGAAGCTCTGAAAATGACAGTGTGTTGATGGCTGACTTGACGATAGCCACCTTTCTGTCCTCCTCGGCATTTTCCTCGTTTAACGCTCTCATCATCTCAAGTCCCACAACTGTAGTTCCATACTCACCGAGAATTATATCATCTATGTCATAATCACTGGCGATCCTGTACAAGAACAATGTACCGAGTCTCTCTCCCGCAATATCTATAGGAAGAAGAAGACCTCTGTACTGGTCAATGTTATGTCCATCAAATCCAAGTGTTGTCAGGTTTACATTCTCCTTTGTGGATAGAACGAGCAATAGCCGCTCATTCAACATGGAATCAATATGTAAACCAACCTTTCCCTCTATAAGCTCTGTAATCTCAGGTATATCTGCCCTGTTTTTTATGCCCAGGACCTTACCTTTCTTGCTTATTACCAACACATTTGATGTCAATATATCACTTAAAACATCGCAAATATCGTTGAAAACAACCTTATGCGAGTTATTATTGTGCAATAATTTATTGATTTTCCTCGTTTTATCTAACAACTGAACACTCATCTATTTCCCTCCGGACCAACGCAAAAAGAAGCTGTTTTTGCCTCTAAAAATCTCGACTATTTGGCATTGTAGCACAAAGTTATGTGAACTACAATAACCAATTTTGACAAAAATCGGATTTCATAAGAAAAAAACAACTTCTTATAAGTTCTGTAATTATTCTGTAATTATTGTTAACTTAATTTGTATTTTAAGTAATTTTTAAGCCTCTTCCTTAGGTGCGTCACAGGTGTATCCGCACTCATTATTGGCACATAAAAGCTTCTTTCCCTTTATGAGCATATAGCTTCCGCACTGTGGACACTTCTGCTTCGCCGGTCTGGTCCACGACATAAAATCACACTCCGGAGCATTTGTACATCCGTAGTAACGTCTGCCCTTCTTGCTCATCTTTATGACAACATCTCCGGTCTTGCACTTAGGACATGTAACACCTATCTTCTCATAAAAAGGCTTTGTACATTTACAATCCGGAAAGCCCGGGCATGCTAAGAACTTTCCGTGAGGACCATACTTGACAACCATGTTCCTGCCGCACTCGTCACAGATCTCGTCACTGACTTCATCCTGGATATCAATCTTCTCAAGATCCGCCTCTGCCTTCTTAACCGCATCATCGAGATCCGGATAAAAATTTCTCACAACAACCTTCCAGTTGATAGCTCCCTCACCGATGGTATCAAGCAATGACTCAAGATTTGCAGTGAAGTTAACATCAACGATAACAGGGAATGCCTGCTCCATAATATTATTTACCGCTTCGCCGATCTCTGTTACATAAAGCTTCTTATTCTCCTTGGTGATATATCGTCTTGCAAGGATCGTTGAGATAGTCGGTGCATAGGTACTTGGTCTTCCTATTCCCTTCTCCTCAAGAGTCTTTACAAGAGACGCCTCTGTATATCTGGCAGGCGGCTGTGTAAAATGCTGCTTATCCTCAATAGCTGTGATCTTAAGGACATCTCCCTCCTTCAGCTCATTAAGACCTCTGATATTCTCTGACTTTTCCTGATCCGGATTATATACTGCCATAAATCCGTCAAATGCCAGCTTGGAGCTTGAAGCCTGGAGATTTTGTTCTCCGGCAACAGCCTTAACCGTTCTGGTCTCATAAACTGCATTTGCCATTCTACTGGCAAGAAATCTGTTATATATAAGCTGATAGAGTCTGTACTGATCTCTTGAAAGCTCATCCTTTATCTTCACAGGTGACAGTGTGATGTCTGTAGGTCTTATCGCCTCATGAGCATCCTGTATCTTTTTGCCGCCCTTATCCTGCCTGCCGTTTCCATCCTGTGTCTCAATATATTTCTCGCCGTAATTGTCACCAATGTACTTTCTTGCTGATGCGTCTGCCTCCTCAGAAATTCTTGTGGAATCTGTACGCAGATATGTGATCAGACCAATGGTGCCCTTACCCTTTATATTTATTCCTTCATATAGCTGCTGGGCAATCCTCATGGTCTTTGTGGTTGCAAAATTAAGCTTGCTGGAAGCCTCCTGCTGCAATGTACTTGTGGTAAATGGCAATGGTGACTTTCTTGTTTTCTCTCCCTGCTTTATGGACTTAACCAGCAGATCATTTTCACTGATGTCAGCAACGATCTTATTAAGGGCTTCCGCTGAGGATATGTCCTCCTTCTCACCATTTCCGGATACAAATCTGAATGGTATCTCCTTCTTTCCCTTTTCAGTCTCCGCGTTGACCACAAGCGAGAAATACTCCTTAGGTATGAAGTCATTTATCTCCTTCTCCCTGTCGCAGATGATCTTTAATGCCACTGACTGTACTCTTCCGGCAGAAAGACCTCTCTTGATCTTCGCCCAGAGCACAGGGCTTATCTTATATCCAACAAGTCTGTCCAGAACTCTTCTTGCCTGCTGGGCGTCAACAAGATTCATATCTATATCCCTTGCATTTTTGAGAGAATTTTTAACAGCCGTCTTTGTTACCTCATTGAATGTTATTCTCTTATATTTCTTATCCTGCAGCTTAAGTGCCACGGATAAATGATAAGATATTGCTTCTCCTTCACGATCGGGGTCAGTTGCAAGATAAACTTTATCCGCCTTCTTCACAGCCTTTCTGAGTGCTGTGAGGATATCTCCCTTTCCTCTTATGGTAATGTATTTCGGTTCAAAATCATTTTCCACATCTATACCCATCTGACTCTTTGGAAGATCCCTTACATGTCCGTTAGATGCAATAACTTCATAATTTGATCCAAGTATCTTACCTATTGTCTCCGCTTTGGTAGGCGACTCTACTATTACAAGATTTTTAGCCATGCTAAACTATCCCCTTTATCGATAATACTCTGTCTGCTTTCGCAGATTTCAAACGAGACAACTATACACTATATTTTTTTTTAGTGCAAGTGTAGATTTATTAACCCTCCGCCTCTAAAACAGGATAACACCCAGAATTGCCGACACTATAATAAGAATTATCGGTGATATCTTTCTGCCTGCAAGCCGCTTCGGAATCTGATCCACAGCCACTAAAACTGCAAATATCCAAACACCCATCTTATCTATTCTGAGGCTGTCTCCCATTGACGATATCCCCATTAAATTCTTCAATCCAAATATAAGTGCCGTTGAAATAATAAGTGCGATTATACATGGTCTTATGCCGTCAAGCATATGTTTTACCCCTGCATACTCCATAGCCTTCTTCATAACAGAAGAAATAAGTACTATGACCACAAACGCCGGAAGCACCACACCGAAGGTTGCCATTAAGGCTCCAAAAAATCCTCCCTTTGTTGCTCCTACGAATGTTGCCATATTCACTGCAAGAGGTCCCGGTGTGGACTCTGATATGGCAACCAGATCCATAAGCTCTCCCTCAGTAAGCCAGTTCTGTGACAACACGATATCCCTTATAAGAGATATCATTCCGTAACCGCCACCGAAGGATACGGTGCCCACCTCAAGAAAGTAAAGAAAAAGCTTCAAGTATATCATGCCGCTCCTCCATCTTCCCGGTTTCTCATATTATGCAATGTTCCCACTACGACCCCAATGACTCCGCATATTAATATATAATATATACTTGAGAAGGATATTCCAAATAGTGATACAAATATAAAGGATACTGATACCACTGCAAATATGCTTACATTAAACACATTTTTCTTCATTTCAATAAACATTCTTAAGCCTGCCGACAGTATCAGGTAAACCACACACGCCTGTATTCCCTTAAATGCCGATGCCACCCAGGTTATCTGCTGGAATCTCTCATAGAAAAAAGAGATCACATATATTATTGCAAATGATGGTATACATACTGCAAGACTGGCAGCCAAAGCCCCCTTAAAGCCTGCAAGCTTATATCCAAGATATGTTGCTGCATTAATGGCAACAGGTCCCGGGGTGGACTCTGCAATGGCAGTCATATCAAGGAACTCCGACTCATTAAGCCAGCTACGTTTGTCTACGAATTCATCTTCCAGAAGGGCGATCATTGCATAACCGCCGCCAAAGGTGAAAGCACCAATTTTAAGGAAAATAAGAAATATATCCATAAGCCCTGTCTTTCTGTTTTCTGCCAACTGTGTACCACCGCCTTATCTATCTTATATATATCTTCTTTATCTTATCTGCCTTTTTCATATATCATTTAGCTCTTTTATTCAAGATCATACCAAATAATATCTAACGTCAACTTTTAAAGGGGCATGAATTTCATGCCCCCTGTTTCTCAAATGTATTAACCAATAAATGTATTGTATATAGCCTTGATAGCTGTCTCGAAATCCTTGTTGTCAACACCGATTATGATATTAAGCTCTGATGAACCCTGATCTATCATTCTGATATTTATACCTTCCTTCGCAAGGGCAGTGAACAGCTTTCCTGCTGTACCGCTTGCTGACTTCATGCCACGTCCAACAACAGCCACAAGAGCAAGACCTGATTCGATCTCAACAGAGTCAGGCTCTGCAAGACGATGTATAGCTGACACAACGCTCTGCTCCTTATGGATAAATTCATCTGCATGTACAACAATTGTCATTGTATCAATTCCTGATGGCATATGTTCAAACGAAATATTATTTTCCTCAAACGCCTGAAGAACCTTTCTCCCAAAACCGATCTCTGAATTCATCATTGCCTTTGAGATAAATATAGTACAGAAGTCTTTCTTACCTGCAATACCCGTAACAACATAATCCTGCTTCTGACATGTACTCTCCACTATCCAGGTTCCATTGTCCTCAGGAGCATTTGTATTTCTGATGTTGATAGGAATACCACAATGACGTACAGGGAATATAGCGTCCTCGTGGAGAACTGACGCACCCATGTATGAAAGCTCACGGAGCTCTCTGTATGTGATATACTTGATAGCCTTTGGATTAGGTACTATACGTGGATCTGCCACAAGGAAGCCTGATACATCTGTCCAGTTCTCGTAAACATCAGCACGACATGCCTTAGCCACAATAGAGCCTGTAACGTCTGAACCGCCACGGGAAAATGTCTTTACATTTCCATCCTTGCCCATTCCATAAAATCCCGGAATTACCGCACGCTCATTTTCCTTAAGTCTCTGTCCAAGCGTCTTGTATGTTTTATAATCATTAAGGTTGCCTTCTGCATTGAAGAAAATAACCTCAGCGGCATCAATGAATGTTATGCCAAGATAAGCCGCCATGATCTTACCGTTTAAGAACTCACCTCTTGATGCTGCATAATCCATAAGAGGCTCTGCAGTAAGCTTCTCTGTGATCTCCTCGAAGTCCCTATCAAGACTAAAGTCAAGTCCAAGTCCTGTGATTATCTCGTCATATCTTGCCTTAATGGCAGCCATCTCACCGGTGATATCCTCACCCTTGCTTGCTGTCTCATAAGCGTGGAGCAGCATATCAGTAACCTTTGTATCTGCTGAATTTCTCTTACCCGGAGCAGATGGAACCACATAGACACGGCTCTCATCGGCACGGATTATATTACCAACCTTTTTAAACTGTTCAGCACTGGCAAGTGAACTACCGCCAAATTTAACTACTTTCTTCATATCGTTCCCTTTCATTGAAAAGTCTCTCATTTTTTACCTATTACATAATAGACAAAAACCCTGCAAATTACAACTTTTTTTTAACTTTTATCTGTTTTTTACAGTAATACCGCCAATATTCTACATTTTTTATACCAATGTATAATACCCACCTGATACATTCATAATAATTCCCCGCCCCTCAAGTCCGTATACAATGTCAAGCAGCTTTCCCGTGGCAAATCCTGTTTTTGCACTCAATTCCTCCATGTGAACAGGTTCTTGCTTTATGAATGACAACAGCAGCTTTTCATCCTCCGTGAGATCTTCTCTGAAAGCCTTTATCTCATTGTCTGTTTTTTTTCCTGTCACACCCACTTTTTTTATAATTTCATTTAAAGTCTGCACCTTATTGTTTTTTGCCGTTATAGCAATTTCTTTTTTTATCTCGGTTTTCTCTTTGTCAAAGAAGCCTATAAACAATTTATTCTCCCCTGCCATATTCTCCATGATATCTTCCGCCCCAGTGACACATGCCGCCCCCTGCTTTATAAGATTGATACACCCGAGACTCCCGGTGTCTGTGGCTCTTCCGGGAACGGCATACACATCCTTTCCCTGCTCCAGTGCCTGATCAGCAGTAATAAGTGAACCGCTTTTCGCCTTTGCTTCCACCACCAGCACTCCATCCGACAGCCCGCTTATTATCCTGTTTCTTAGAGGAAAATGATGTCTCACAGGCTCCGTACCCGGCGGGTATTCCGATATGACAACTCCCTGTTCATACATTCTATTAAAAAGCTTCCTGTTTTCTGCGGGATATATCTTATCTATCCCGCAGCCAAGAACTCCTACAGTTAAAGCTACACTATCCGACACTTCACTTAGAGCATTTATCACTTTATCATGGTGATCAAGCACCGTACTGTGAGCAACACCATCTATACCTGCTGCCATACCGCTTATAATGGCTACCCCTTCCTTTGCCACATGACTTACAATACGCCTGCACATGGATATACCATAATTTGTCGCCATCCTTGAACCAACTACCGCCAGGGAAGGATGGGCATTTAATTCTTCAAGCACAGTATGTTGTCCCATTATGAACAACAGCCTTGGCCTGTCAGGAATATTAAGCAGCCGCTCCGGATACAGTTCATGTCCCGGATAAGTGAATGCGATTTCTTTTCTTTTTAATTCCTCTGCAAATCCCCTTATCAAATTTTCTCTTCTATATATATTGAGCTGCCTGAAATGTGCCGGCTTAAGTACATCCTGCAGCTTCTCATCACTCTCATTAAACACCGCCTCCGCACCGCCAAAGTAATCACATATCATGCTAAAGGACTTGCCTGATATCTCCGGAAATGTACCGGTCCAGAGATGATAAAGTTCATCTGTCATACGCCATTCTCCTTCATCCTGTAAAATATCGCCTCTCTTACATGCTTTTCCTGTATATCCGTATCCCCTGCAAGATCCGCAATAGTTCTGGCAATCTTCAATATCCTGTTATTTCCTCTGGCGGACAACTGACTTTTCTCGTACATTTCCCTTAGGATATCCCGGACGTCACCATTTATCTTTATGTATTTATTTATGAGACCTCCATCAAGTCCCGAATTGAATTTTATCTTCTCATGTCTGTACCGTTCCTGCTGTATCTCTTGGGCAGCCATCACTCTCTTTCTTATGGTTTCGGAAGATTCATTTTCCCGGTGGTCAAATAACTCCTCCACGTCAACCCTCACAACATCCACATTTATATCTATACGGTCAAGGAGGGGACCGCTTATCCTTGCATTGTAATTTCTTATCTGCTTGTAGGTGCATGTACATTTATTTGCATTGGGCCAGCCGCCGCAGGGACAGTTGTTTCTGGCTGTGACCAGCATGAAATCTGCAGGAAATCTGTATCTGCCGCTGAGTCTTGATATATTCACCTCCCTGTCCTCAAGAGGCTGCCTTAGGGTCTCAAGAACATTTCTTCCAAACTCCGGAAATTCATCAAGAAAAAGCACACCATGATCTGCCAGACTTATCTCTCCCGGTCCCGGAATTACGCCACCTCCCACCAGTGCGGTTGTGGATATGGTGTGGTGGGGAGCCCTGAACGGCCTTTTGGTGATAAGTCCACGTCCGTTCTTAAGCATACCTGCCACACTGTATATCTTAGTAACTTCAATGCTTTCATCAAATGTAAGCTTAGGCATTATGGTAGGTATCCGTCTTGCGATCATTGTCTTTCCTGAGCCTGCCGCCCCGGTCATCATTATGTTATGTAAACCTGCCACAGCAATCTCCACACCTCGCTTTAACATTACCTGTCCTTTAATATCGGCGAAGTCACCAAGGTCATAGCAATCATCCGGGTAATATCCCGTGCTTTTATTCATATCATGTATGACCTTCCTGCCGTTACATTCATAGTCTATAAGCTCCTGAAGTCCCGAGACTGCAATCACTTCAATGCCTTTAATAAGACCTGCCTCCTCCATATTGGCCCTGGGAACAATAAACCTGTTAATCCCGTGTTCTGAGGCATAATGGACCATGGACAGAACTCCCGGCACGCCATTTATGTCGCCGTTTAGTCCCAGCTCTCCTATTATCATAGTATTCTTTATTGCTTCTTCTGAAATAATCCCCATGGATATCAGTATACATACTGCAATGGGAAGATCGAAGGCTGTACCATCCTTTCTGATATCAGCCGGTGAAAGATTTACGGTTATCCGTCTGGGCGGAACGGACACACCGGAATTACGAAGTGCGGTGCGGACTCTCTCTGCTGCCTCCCTGACACAGGATGAAAGATACCCCACCATGACAAATGCGGGCAGTCCATCCGACATGTCTGCCTCTACCTGTATCATTACTGCGTCAATGCCCTGTACAGTACCGCTTATTACTCTGCTGAACATTATTCTCCTTCCTGCAAATAGCAGGCTTCTCCGGGAAAATCTATGTCCTTAGGTTATCGCAGATATTGTTTACGGTCAAATTAAGTTTTTATAAATTATAAGATTCCATTTAGCAGTCGTCAAATACAAGCATGTTACACCTGACACGTTGCCATAAAAAAACCTGAGGCAGATTGGCTGTATTTAAAATACAGCTGATCTGTCTCAGGGCTTTTCCTGTCATATTTCTCTGGTCATATATTAACTGAAGTATACCACTTCTTCTTCCGGAGCACCGGTAAGCACAACCTTCTCAGCCTTAAGTACCGGACCATCTCCTCCGAAATCAGGATAGAACTCATAATCAATAGTAGCGGTTACATCCACCCACTGTCTGTCCACAAGATTTTTAGCTCCGTTGTAGTAACATTTGTAACCTACGAACTGGATGTCCTCTGCGCAGCAGGTCATGGCAAATCTTCCCGGAACAAATATATTATCCGGATAGTTCTTAGGATGGAACACCATTGCCTTAAAATGTATCTTCTTTCCCTTATATCTGTCAGGAGCGTCTGAAGCGTCAACATACCAGATTCCGTAATCTTCATCCTTCACGTCTATAACATCCGCCTTAACATCAAAAGGAAGATCCTCTTCTGTGTTCTCGTCCTGGGCGATGCTTCCGTCTGCCATCTCGAATATGATCTGGGCTCTTCTGTTTACTGCCTTAATCGAACGTCTCCACTCTGCACGCTTGTCCTCAGGCTTACATCTGTTGAACACTACCATGTCAGCACTGCTGAACTGTTCAACCATTGTTGCCTTCATATTGTTTGAGTACAGATCATAGGTCTCTGCATTTATAAATGACAGAACCTGAACAACTGTCCAACCCTTTGGAACCCTGATCTCAAATATCTTGTCAAGCTTCCACATACCATTGTACTCGATCATTACCGATTCAGGCTTATATTTGTCCTGAAGATCAAGCAAGTGCTCTGTTGTAAGCTGATCCTCTTCTATATATTCAACATATATATTGTTCTTCTTTAACTCCTTCTCATCATACTCCTCTTCACCGTCCTCGCATACAAGAAGAAGAGTCTTCTCTCCGCCGGTAAATGATCTGTCAAGAAGTGTTTCCTTTACAAATGTGGTCTTACCGCTTTCAAGAAATCCCATAAATACATAAACCGGAATTTCCTTTACCTGACGTCCCATCATATTATTTCCTTCCTATTATACCAAACATCAGCCCCTTTTAAGGGCTGATGAAAATTATCGTTGTTCTGTATATAAAGCCCTGGCTTATACGAGTTCAAACAACTCTGCAAGAGCTGCTTCGTCAAGCTTGCTTCCTATTACACAAAGCTTACCTGTTATATCAGGTTTGCCCTTTCTGATCTCATACTCGCCCGGTACAAGGTCGAAGTACAGCCAGTCACCTGCGTCACTTGGAAGTATTCCCTTAGCACGAAGGATGATACCATACTTCTCTGTATCTGCAAGGGTATCAAGGATCTCATTAAGCTTGGTCTCATTATACTTATGAGGTGTCTCCTTGCCCCAGCTTGTGAACACTTCATCAGCATGGTGATGATGATGGTCATGATCGTGACAGCCGCAAGTACATCCGTCACCATGATCGTGGTCATGATGGTGATCATGGTCGTGATGATCATGTTCATGGCAGCCGCACTCGTCGTCATGATCATGATGATGATCGTGTTCGTGATGATCGTGTTCATGGCAGCCACACTCGTCGTGGTCATGCTCTTCCTCCATCATGGATTCTTCAAGAGTCTTATGGTTCTGCATTGCCTCTCTGATCATTGCCCCGCTTATATCATTCCAAGGAGTTGTTACTATTGTAGCATCCTGATTGTGTTCTCTTATCATAGAAACAGCCTTTTCAATCTTATCCTGTGATACATTCTGGGTTCTGCTTAAGATTATAGTATTTGCGCTTTCAATCTGGTTATTAAAGAACTCGCCGAAGTTCTTCATGTATATCTTGCACTTGGATACGTCTGCAACTGTTGTGTAGCTGTCAAGATCCACATCAAGATCTGCCGAAACATCCTTAACCGCCTTAATAACATCTGAAAGCTTACCCACACCTGAAGGCTCAATGATTATCCTGTCAGGAGCATAATCTGTTATAACCTGTTTTAAGGCTGTACCGAAATCACCTACCAGTGAACAGCAGATGCATCCTGAATTCATCTCTGTAATCTGAACACCGGCATCCTTAAGGAAGCCGCCATCTATACCGATCTCACCGAACTCATTCTCAATGAGCACCAGCTTCTCACCCTTAAAAGCCTCATCAATAAGCTTCTTGATAAGGGTTGTCTTACCAGCACCAAGGAAACCTGAAATAATGTCAATCTTTGTCATTTTTTCTTCACTCCTAATCCTAAAAATTATATATTATGACATCTGCAGAAAAAATCCACACCTGCCACATAACAGATAACGCCTCTGCAAATGTCTTTATATGCTTCCACATCCCCGTAATTATACTCGCATAATCACATTTTTGCAAGAATCCCCATCACGACGATTTATTATATCTTTATAAACTTTGTGTCTCTTACATATATTTTCTCATTTGCATATGCCCCGATCAAATATCCAAAGCTATGCTTTTTCCTGCCCGTCACTCTTTATGTTCACATCCAGCTTGTTGTACGGGATCTCAATGCCATTCGCATCGAAGGCTTCCTTTATCTTCCACAGAGCCTCCCTTTTTGCGTCATAGCTCTTCTCAAATGGTGTGAAAAATCTCACATACATCTCGATACCGCTCTCGCCAAATTCCTCAATAAAGAACTCCACAGGCTTATCGGTCATATGCCCGTCAATGGTATCCACCACATCAAGCACCACCTGTTTTACCTTGCTCAGGTCAGACTCATATGCAACGGAGAACTTCACATCAACCCTGTTGGTTCCCCTGCCGGAGATATTCACCAGTGAAGTGTTGGAAATAGTTCCGTTAGGTATCACTATGGTACGATTGTCGTAGGTACGGAGTCTTGTATAGAATATATCTATGGATACTACAACACCCTCACAGTGGGTGGAATTCTCAACTATATAATCCCCAACCTTAAAGGGCTTAAGTATAAGGATCAGCACACCGCCTGCAAGATTTGAAAGACTTCCCTGGAGGGCAAGACCTATGGTAACTCCCGCCGTGCCAAGCAGCGTGATAAAGGATGTAATCTGAAATCCCACCATTGACGCCGCAGTAAGAATCACAAGAAACTGGAGCAGCACCCTTATGGCAGAGATGAAAAATCCCGCCACGCTCTTGTCAAGCTTCGACTTGTCAAATGCCTTTCTCAGTAGCTTTACTATTATCTTAATGACCTTAAAGCACACCGCCAAAAATATGAGCGCAATGGCTATACTGCCAAGCTTTGACATAAACCAGTCAAGAAATTTTCTGCCATAATTATTTATCATATCCATAGTCATGATCATTTCTCCTATCATTGAACATCAGCCCATAATAAATCGACTACGGCGAGGGCTGACGCTACATGTCAGGTTTTCATAGAAAACTTGACACAATCTACAATATGTAATGCCATTCCATTTATTTAACATAGGATCACAGGGAGCCGATTACTTAACAGCCTTGAACACACTGATCGACAATGCCGGCAGCGTCACCGTAACCACACCGTCTGCAGCCTTTTTAGTACCCTTATTATTATTTCCTTCTCCACCGAATTTAACATTATCTGATGAGAAAATCTCCTTATAGCTTCCTGCTTTATCAACCCTCAAGCCAAAGTTCTTCACATCCTTTGTGTCGAAATTACATGCAACATAAAGCCTATCTGCTCCGCATGTTCTTGCAAATACAGCGGTCCTGCCTTCATCTTTATCTGCAAATACTATATCGCTGTCCGCCTTAAGTGCAGACTCTGAAGCATAGAGCTTATTTAACTCCTTAACATACTTCTGTATGTAAGTATTCGCATCGAATTCAAGAACAGACCAGTCAACAGGATTGACTCCGTCAAATCCGCCGAAGGCACCAAGCTCCTGCCCCATAAAGAACAGCTTATGTCCCTTAAGAGTCATGGCAAGTCCGTAGAGTACACGAAGATCTGCGTACTTGTCCTCGTAGCCTCCCGGCAGCTTATCTATGAAGCTTCCCTTGTCAAATGCCACATCATCATGGGAAAGAGCGATTATTCCCGTATCTTCCTTCATGTCGCAAGTACAGTCACCTATACATTCTGTGAAGCTTCCTCTGTGAACCGGAGGCACTGCCATGTAGGATACAACCCTGTCCACAAGCTCACTCTCAAGGCTGTCAATTATTACATAGCTGTCGCTGTTCTTAAGGCATTCCTTAAGCTTTGCAGCCAGATTTTTGTCGTTAAGTCTCACACCATCAAGATGGTATGTCTCAAGCCAGTAGCATATGCAGTCTATATCTGAAACCGGCACCATATCAAGGATCACACCGATATTCTTTTTATGGAATACATCTATCATCCTCATGAAATCAACAGGGGTTCCAAATCTTGAGCTTGGAGCAAACATGCCTGTGGTATCATAACCCCAGGTGTCTCCCTCTCTGTATTCCATAACAGGCATAAGCTCAACATAGTTATAGCCCATATCTGCCACATGATCACATGCCAGCTCAGCAAATTCCGCATATCCCGGCACACTGCCGTCCTCATTTCTCATAAATGTGGACATGTGTATCTCATATATATTAAGGCTCTCCTTATTCTTCTTCCTTGCCTTTACAAACTCATCATCATGATACTCATATGAGAATTCTGTAAGCATTGAAGCATTTCCCGGTGCCTTCTCATAGCAAATGGCATAAGGATCTGCCCACAGCTCTTCTCTGCCGTCATAGAAGAGCACGCTGAACTTATATTTACTGTCCTTTATAACCTCAGGTATGAACAGCTCAAATATGTCGGTATAATCAATCTTTCTTAACTGATGAACGGAAGCGTCCCAGTTATTGAAGTCACCCACAACGCTTACACGTCTTGCTCCCTTTACATCCATACAGAATGAGGTTCCGCTTACACCATTTAAGGTGATATATCTCACACCGAATATATCCTTTACCTTGAACCCATCTGCAAATGATGTTCTTCCGGATATTATGTCCACAACCTTTGCAGGATCAACAGAATACGGAAATGCATACGGATCCTTAAATACCCTTGCACGCTCCACCAGATCACCGGCTTCATCAAAGGTTGTGCACACTGTCTTTATCTCATAATCAAACGGCTTCCTGCCTGATATCTTAACAGTATAGAAACCGGAGACGATCTCCTCTGTTTCATACTCATCCCCATTTGCAATATCTACTACGAAAACCTGTGCAACATCAGGGGCAAATACATTCACATACAGATCCTTAAGGCACTGGTGCATGCCCAGGATATGATGTGGATTATCATGTCTGGCCTCTACGATAGCCATAACCTCATCCCTGTTTATCGCAAAAATCTGATTGTTGTTACTCATTTATCTTTAATCCCTTTCGTTTATTTAAACTTCCAATATACCGATCCCCGAAGGAGCCGATGAAAGCCTTCTCCCCAAGTATCCTGTACTAAAACCTGTGGATAAAAATTCCGCTTCGAAGCTTCGGCTCGAACCATGTGGACTTTGGAGGCATGAGCCTGCCTGCGTCAGCTATGTCAAACAGCTCTGTGATGGATGTTGGATACATCGAAAATGCCACCTTGTACATACCACTGTCAACCATCTTTGAAAGCTCGGAAAGACCTCTTATGCCACCTACAAATGTGATCCTCTTGTCAGTTCTCGGATCACCTATTCCAAGGATCGGTGCCAGAAGATTATTCTGCAACACGGACACGTCAAGTCTCTCAACTACGTCATCCACCATGAACTCCTTCTTAAAGCCAAGCCTGTACCACTTATGATCCATGTACATTCCAAACTCACATTTGTTCTCCGGTGCAAACGGCTCCTCCACCTTATCTATTGTGAACTTCTCTTTAACGGCGTTCATAAATTCATCCTCTGAATAGCCGTTCAAATCCCTTACAACTCTGTTATAGGGAAGTATCATCAGCTCGTCGTGAGGAAACAGAACTGACAGAAAATAGTTGAATTCCTCATCACCTGTATACCCCGGATTTTCCTCACGGAGCTTAAGTCCAGCCTTCACTGCAGAAGCTGAACGATGATGTCCGTCTGCTATGTATATCTCATTTACCCCTGCAAATGCTTCCCTGATATCTTCTATGTCCTTATCCTGATCTATGATCCACACATTGTGGGTTATACTGTCAGGTGTTGTAAAACCATAGAGCTTCTCTCCGGTCTTGACTCTGTTTATTATCTTATTAACCTTATCTATAGAACGGTATGCAAGAAATATAGGACCGGTGTGGGCAGAGCAGGTCATAACATGCTTTATCCTGTCTATCTCTTTGTCCTCACGGGTATTCTCATGCTTCTTGATAACTCCGCTTACATAATCATCTATTGACGCACAGGCAACAAGACCTGTCTGATGTCTTCCATCCATTATAAGCTCATAAACATAATATACATCCTTGTCGTCATGCACATATACGCCCTCGTCTATCATTCCATCAAGGAGCTCTCTTGCCTTATCATATACGCAGTCTGCATATGTGTCCACCTCAGGGCCAAATGAGGTCTCTGCCCTGTCAACCTTAAGGAATGACATAGGTTCACGCTTAACCTCTTCGTATGCTTCCTCTCTGTTATACACGTCATAAGGAAGTGCTGCCACCCTGTCTACAATATCTGTTCTTGGTCTGTATGCACCAAAGCTTCTGATTATCGCCATATCCGGTTCCTTTCTGCAAATATTATCATCCATAAAAACAGAAACGAGTGATCAGCTTATTACGTCCAACCACTCATTTTTGTTACATTTCATATATCGTTATTAGCCTCTTACAGCCTTTACTACTCTCTCGATAGATTCCTTGTATTCCTCTTCTGATGAATTCTCAAATATAAAGAGATCCTTGATATTAGTTGGTGGGTTAAAGTTCTGGCTGTTGATGTACTCATCCCAGTGCTCCAGCTTCCATGTATCTCTGTCTGATGCTCTCTTGATCATACGCTCATGACATACATCTTTTCTTGTATTAACCCAGATAACAAATAATTCTGCGTCCTTCTCAGCAAGCTTTGCGCGGAGATTCGCAAGGTACTCATCATCTCTTATCTCTTCTGTAAATGGTGCATTGATAAGTACTGTATCGTTGTAATCCAGTGCTTCAAATGCAAGGTCGAGAATACAGTAATACTCGTAGTCTCTTATATTCTTCTGGAAGAAATCTGATGAACGGTTGTACTCTGCACCTCCTACAACGAATATCTGCTTTGAAAGCACGATAAGTGTATCCTTATCGAGATATACGCAGTTATGCAGTGCCTTTGCAACCTGTTTTGATATAAAAGTCTTGCCACATGCAGGTGGTGATGTAACTAATATTAATTTCTTCATGTATGTTTCCTCCGCTTTTTCTTTCACATTTGGTCTAATTTTATCACAACTGCAATATGGTTACAAGGGACTTGATGATTTTTTTGTGCATATTTCTGTCCTTGTATTGCCGAGCAAATTCTATTGTAACAAATAAGTTTCAATGTAAAATGCCAAATAATATATAAGCCGTATCTTAATATGATATAATGCAGGAACTGTTCAGATTTCTACTCGGTTCGCACGCTTATGTGTCAACTGTCGCACAAACTCGCCTTCGGCTCAGAACTTGTAAGTCATAGCCAACTCTCCCACTTCGTGGGTCCCTCTCTATGACATGTCGTCGAAGCCATGAAAAATCACGAACCTTGTTCGTGATGGCTTCTCCTCAGACATGTGCTTTGAGTTGACAGCTAGTGCAAACCTCATTACGAAATCTTTCACAATGTTCCTGTCATTTATATCATATATCGATACGTCGAATACCGGTTATGTATTGTCTTCATGTTGCAGCAATAAAAAATCCATGAAAGAAAAATATACTTTAAATTCTTTCATGGACTTTTTATTATGATATTTATTTGTATTATTTGAGCATCAGCTTACTTTGCTGAGATATAGCCCTTTGCCTTAAGAAGCTCTGCGCAGAGAACTGCTCCGCCGGCAGCACCTCTTACGGTGTTGTGGGAAAGTCCTACGAACTTCCAGTCGTATACGGAGTCCTCTCTGAGACGTCCTACGCTTATTCCCATTCCGTTCTCATAATTTACATCAAGGCTTACCTGCGGACGATTGTCCTCCTCAAGGTACTGGATGAACTGCTTTGGTGCACTTGGAAGGTTAAGCTCCTGAGGTGCTCCCTTAAAGCTTGTCATAGCCTCGATAAGCTGTTCCTTTGTTGGGTTCTTCTTAAACTTGACAAATACTGTAGCTGTGTGACCGTTTAATACAGGAACTCTGATACACTGGCTTGTGATTGTTATTCCTTCTGCAGGTACGATAACTCCGTTTTCCTTGTCAACCTTACCCCAGATACGAAGTGGTTCCTTCTCGGACTTTTCTTCCTCACCACCGATGTATGGGATTATATTTCCTAGCATCTCCGGCCAGTCCTTAAAGGTCTTACCTGCACCAGAAATTGCCTGATATGTGCTTACGATAACCTCGTATGGTTCAAACTCCATCCATGCTGTAAGAACAGGAGCATAGCTCTGGATAGAACAGTTAGGCTTTACTGCAACGAAACCTCTCTTGGTTCCAAGTCTCTTCTTCTGGAACTCAATAACCTCTGCATGATCTGCATTGATCTCAGGTACCATCATAGGTACATCAGGTGTCCATCTGTGAGCTGAGTTGTTTGAAACTACAGGTGTCTCTGTCTTGGCATATGCCTCCTCAATAGCCTTTATCTCATCCTTTGTCATATCAACTGCTGAAAATACGAAATCTACAGTTGAAGCAACCTTCTCAACTTCGTTTACATTATATACTACAAGGTTCTTAACTGCCTCAGGCATCGGAGTATCCATCTTCCATCTGTCGCCAACAGCCTCTGCATATGTCTTGCCTGCACTTCTTGGGCTGGCAGCAACTGTTACAACCTCAAACCAAGGGTGGTTCTCAAGTAATGAAATGAATCTCTGTCCTACCATACCTGTAGCACCAAGAATACCTACTCTTAACTTATCGCTCATTATTTTATCTCCTTTTATTTAACATCAACCCCTCTAAAATATACTTATGACAAATGGCTGACGTTACATACCATGTTTTCATAAAAATCCCACACAAAAATTATTCCGTGCATAATATTTTATTGTTTTTTACTTTATTACACGAACCTTAACAACACCGTCAATAGCCTCGAGCGCTGCAACATCCTCTGCTGTCGGTGCTGCGTCGGAATCAAGGATTGAATATGCATAATCGCCTCTTGCCTGGCTGATCATTCCTGATACATTTCCACCCTTCTTTGAGAACACACTTGTGAACTGGGTGAGCATGTTAGGAATGTTCTTATGGCAGATGGTGATACGGGCAACATCTGTACATACACCCATATTTACATTCGGATAATTTACTGAGTTCTTGATATTACCATTGTCTATGAAATCCTTGATCTCCTTGCATGCCATGATCGCACAGTTGTCTTCTGACTCTTCTGTTGAAGCACCAAGATGTGGTAATGCTACTACATTCTTGAAACCTGCGATCTTTGGATTTGGGAAGTCTGTCATGTACTTTGCTACCTTGCCCGACTCAATGGCAGCCTTAATGTCATCCTCATTTACAAGGACATCTCTTGCGAAGTTAAGGATCTTAACTCCGTCCTTCATAAGGGCAAATGCGCCTGCATTGATCATTCCCTTTGTGCTGTCAAGGGCAGGTACATGAACTGTGATATAATCACACTCTTTGTATATATCTTCAACATTTGTAATATGCTTAACGTACTTTGAAAGTCCCCATGCTGCGTCTACCGAAACATATGGATCGTATCCGTATACTTCCATGCCAAGCCTTACTGCGATATTCGCAACCTTGGCACCGATAGCTCCGAGACCGATAACACCAAGCTTCTTGCCTGCAATCTCATTTCCTGCATAGTTCTTCTTCTGTTTCTCTACCTTCTTGGCAATGTCAGGATCTGCAGCGTTCTCCATAACCCAGTTGTAACCGCCTACAAGATCTCTTGAAGCCATAAGGAGTGCCGCAACAACAAGCTCCTTAACACCATTTGCATTTGCACCCGGAGTATTGAATACAACGATACCCTTCTCGGCACACTTATCAAGTGGGATATTGTTGACACCTGCACCTGCTCTTGCTACCGCAAGGAGCTTATCTGAAAGCTCAAGGTCATGCATTGAAGCAGATCTTACAAGAACTGCGTCTGCGTCAGCATAGTTATCCGTAATTTCATATGTATCCGGTAATAATTCCATACCGCAGGCTGCGATAGGGTTTAAACAATTTACTTTAACTGCCATATTACTTATTCTCCTCTTCAAACTTCTTCATGAACTCAACCAGCTTCTCTACACCCTCCATAGGCATTGCATTGTAGATAGAAGCTCTCATACCACCTACAGTTCTGTGTCCCTTAAGATTTACAAAGCCTGCAGCGGTTGCTTCCTTAACGAACTTGGCGTCAAGATCTGCATCTCCTGTTACGAAAGGTACATTCATAAGTGAACGGTCTTCCTTAACTACAGTTCCCTTAAAGAGCTCTGAGCTGTCAAGGAAATCATAAAGTATAGCAGCCTTCTTCTCGTTACGTTCCTTCATTGCCTCAAGTCCGCCTAATGACTTAACCCACTTGAATACCTTGCCACAGATATAGATACCGTAGCATGGAGGTGTGTTGTAAAGTGAATCATTGTCTGCCTGAGTCTTATACTTTAACATGGTTGGTGTAAATGGCATTACGTCATCTCTGATAAGGTCTTCGCGGATGATGGCAACAACCACACCTGCAGGACCTACGTTCTTCTGTACACCGAAGTAGATCATACCGTAATCCTCAACATTTACAGGCTGTGAAAGAATATCTGAGCTCATGTCTGCCACAAGAATCTTACCCTTTGTATTAGGCAGCTTGTGATATGTTGTACCGTATATTGTATTATTATGACAAATGTATACATAATCAGCGTCCTCATCAATAGGAAGATCTGAGCAATCAGGAATGTATGAGAAGGTCTTGTCTGCAGATGAAGCAACTGCATTTGCCTTTCCGTACTTCTTAGCTTCCTCATATGCCTTCTTAGCCCACTGACCTGTGATAATGTAGTCAGCCACACCGTTCTTCATAAGGTTCATTGGTACTGCTGCGAACTGCTGTGAAGCACCGCCCTGTAAGAACAACACCTTATAGTTGTCCGGAATGTTCATAAGGTCACGAAGATCAGCCTCAGCTTCTTTGATGATATTATCAAACGCCTTTGATCTGTGGCTCATTTCCATAACACTCATACCAGTTCCCCGATAGTCAAGCATTTCTGCTGCTGCTTCCTTAAGCACTGCCTCAGGTAACATTGATGGACCTGCTGAAAAATTATAAACTCTTGCCATTTTTTCTCTCCTCTTTTCCTAGAATAACGATCCCCGGGGAACCCCGCCCCCGGAAATCTGATCAGTTTTTGAAACTTAGTTACTGTTTTACTATAAATTTACATTTTTTTCAACTTATAAATGAATTTATCTGACTTTTTTCAACAAATAGTATAGAAAAATCTGATTAATTGTATGTGAATATAATGCCGATTATTCATTACTCAATATCTGATGAATCAAAGCATGTATCTATAGCAGCTCCCGGAGCAACCATAGGCCATACCTTGTCATCCTCATGGATCTGGGCGTCGATAACCACCGGTCTTCCTGCTGAAAGTGCAGTCTTCATGGCAGCTTCAAACTCCTCTACGGTTGTTGCCTTTATGCCAATTGCACCGAGGCCTTCCGCAACCTTAACGAAATCCACGCCATCATCAAGCACTGTATTCGAGTATCTGTGGTCATAGAAAAGCGTCTGCCACTGTCTTACCATACCGAGCACATGGTTGTTAAGTACCACCTGGATGATCGGAACATTGTATCTTGCCGCTGTGGCAATCTCGTTCATGTTCATTCTGAAGCATCCGTCTCCGGCAATATTTATAACCACCTTGTCAGGTCTTCCGTACTTGGCACCGATACATGCACCGACACCGTATCCCATGGTTCCCAGACCACCGGAGGTAAGTAATGTTCTTGGCTCACTGAATACATAGTTCTGAGCTGCCCACATCTGGTGCTGTCCTACGTCAGTAGTGATTATAGCCTTGCCCTCTGTAAGCTCATATATCTTTCTTATGGCAACAGGTCCTGTTAGAACATCCATGTTGTATGGATCAGGATATTTCTCCTTAAGTGCCTCTATCTCTGCCATCCAGTTCTTATTTGACTGGGCTGCAAGTCTTGCATTAAGGATTTTCAGGATCTCTCTGGCGTCGCCTATGATACTGGCATTTGTAGGTATATTCTTGTCTATCTCCGCTGCATCGATATCAATGTGGATGATCTTGGCATTTGGAACAAACTTAGCTGCATTTCCCACAACTCTGTCAGAAAATCTCGCACCGATAACAATAAGAAGATCTGCTCTGTTGACACCAAGGTTTGAAGCCTTTGTACCGTGCATACCAAGCATACCCGTATATCTCTCTGAATTGCCGTTAAATGCTCCCTTGCCCATAAGTGTATCACATACAGGAGCGTCAACCTTCTCTACAAATTCAGCAAGCTCCTCTGAAGCACCTGAAAGAGTAACACCACCACCCACAAGGATGTATGGTCTTCTTGAAACCTTGATCATCTCAAGAACCTTCTCAACGCTCTCGGACTTAATGGTATCTGTAACAGGAGATATCTCCTCAGGAACAACCGGCTCATAATCCGTCTCTGCAGCCGTAACATCCTTTGTAATATCCACAAGCACAGGACCCGGTCTGCCTGACTTGGCAATCTTAAATGCTCTTCTTATGGTTGGAGCAAGCTCTTCAACTGACTTAACAATGAAGCTGTGCTTTGTGATAGGCATTACAACACCGGCGATGTCTATCTCCTGGAAGCTGTCCTTACCTAACATGTTCACACCAACATTTGCAGTGATGGCTACGATAGGAATTGAATCCATATAAGCTGTAGCAATACCTGTTACAAGGTTTGTGGCACCGGGACCAGATGTGGCCATACATACGCCAACCTTACCTGTTGCTCTTGCATATCCGTCTGCGGCATGGGCTGCACCCTGCTCGTGGGATGTAAGGACATGATTTATCTCATCCTGATGTTTGTACAGTGCGTCATACACGTTAAGGATGGTTCCTCCCGGATAACCAAATACCGTATCAACACCCTGCTCTTTTAAACACTCTATTACAATCTCAGAACCTGTTAATTTTGACATGTTAATTTCCTTTCTACTACTTTTATCCTGATAAATACTACTTTGTAGGAACCTCAAGAACGGCACCTCTGTTACCTGATGTAACCATGCTTGCGTATCTTGCAAGGTAACCTGTTGTAACCTTAGGCTGTCTTGGTTTCCATGCTGCACGTCTTGCCTCAAGAACCTCATCAGGAACATCAAGAGTAAGTGTAGTATTGTTTATATCTATCTTAATGATATCTCCCTCTTCTACAAGAGCTAT